>OGKC01000022.1_pt1 | contig 87063 bp, 88 predicted proteins | sample 1572411 | NCBI WGS metagenome assembly OGKC01 (sample SAMEA2582157, study PRJEB24529) | metagenome
TATGTAAGAATAAAGTATTACATTTGTATCAAAGAAAAGAACTAATAATAACAACAACTAAAATAATTAAGGACATGAAAACGAAAGAACAAGCAATTGAATTTGTTGCTACAGAATTGAAGAACGGAAACTCCGTTGTTATGGCAACTTTGGGAAATGGTGGTAGTGGATTAACGCTATTGCAGGGAGATTGTACCGAATTTATCGAGGAACTTAATATTTATTCTTTTGACGGGAAAGTAGAAGGGTGCCCGGACATAACGGAAAGCGAATATACAGAAGAAGCAAGCGAAATATATCAGTTTTCCGGGAATGACGGTTATAAAGTGCAAATTTTGACTTATTAATAAAAACAACTAACTAAACTAATTTTTAAACAAGGTGCGCAAACCTTGGAAAAACGCATTAAACATTATGACAACTACAGTTAACAACAACGAAAGCGAAGTATTAGTAAATTGTATCGGTTTTTCCGGATTGTTTTATAAATTTCTTGGAGAAGATATCAAAATAGGCAATCAAATTTTATATCCTGGCAGATATGAATTTGATTATCTAATAAAATTAGATGACAAATGTAAAAATGGACATTTAACCTTTTCATTTACTGGAAGCATTAAGATAAGAAAGAGAAACGGACGTTATTATGATTTTATTTCCGGCGCGATAGGCGACATTGTCACCTATTTTAAACCTGAACTTTCCATATTTGAAAAGCTGCATACTTGCAACCATTTAGGGCAACCTACGTGTATAGATAATATTCGTTATCATATCAATGAAGGCAAAACAGACCAGGAAATAGCGGAAATGTATAATATTTCTGATATAAAAGCAATTGAAATTTTGCGTAACGCTTCGGATAATAAAGATTTATTTTATTATTTGGTTTTTCGTTTGGGTGTTGCCGAAAATTGGGAAAATTTAGCAAACGAAGCTATCCGGGAAATAGAGAAAAGAAGGAACAGCAAATTAAAAATAGAAGGAAAAGACCGTGTATATAAGCAATTCCCAGAAAAAGAATGCGAAGTATTGGAAAATTTGTATCAATTAGGCTACGCATCTAATGTGCAAAAGGAATTAAAGGACAAAGCAAGAAAAGAAGGTCAAAAACAAAAGGAACTAAAAGAGATTGAAGATGAAAGAGATAAAGCAATAGCGAAGGCACAAAAAGAGTACGAAATAAAGAAAGCGGTTGTTTCTTTTGGTATAAGCTGGAGCAATGTAATATTTTATGATCATAGCAACAAACTTTGTTTTAATTATTCGGATTACTATAAAAAGATTCCTTCTGATTTGATTAACGAATTTATTTGTACAAATGTATTGCCTGAAGACATTGATATTATAAATGAAGATAAAGGGCGCTAAGCAAAACGCCTTGTATATTAAGATAATAAAGTTTTACAAACAAATAAAATATTATGGTTATGGAAAAGAAAGATAATTTTATAAAAAGATATAATTACGTGAAAGATGATATTATAAAGCGTTTAGATGAGGCGTTAATTAAAGCTATTGGCAATGAAGTGATTGAATTTGATAAATTAGAGGGTAATTATTTAGACGTTTACCCGTTAATTAGTGCGGTTTTAAAGAAAGAGCTAGATTGCATTGAATACGGTGGTAATGATACAATTTGCCGTAAAATAAAGCGTAAATCAACTCAATATAAAAATGATTATAGAATTTGGCACGATTACGCGGGTGATTACAGAACAAAATAATATAATGAAGGAACAATAAAGTTATAAATACCTTGTCTGTTCCTATTTTGGACAAACCACACAACAAACAATAACTGATTATCAATAATTTAAAACATTTATAAGATTATGAAAGCAACTAATAATACAGACACTTTATTTATGGATATTTTTGTAGAACTGTTTGCTATCGCAAAGGTTTATTTCGAGGAACTTTTTAAAAACGCTGATCCAGGAACGTACACAATAAAAGATATCTATGCTTTTATTGAAAAGAATATAGAAGCAACAAAAGAAGGTAAATTAACAGGCGTTAACCCTTATTTTTCAGATCGGTATGTAAAAACTTTAGAAAAATCACCGTATTACACTAAAGTAGATTCATTTGAAAAATATACAATATCTTACCTTTGCCGTGTAACGGATAACATTGTTTCTATTGAGAAGGGAAATTTTAAGTGTAGCTTTGACATTATTAAAGTGTTTGAATATCTGGAAAGGTTTAAAAAACTATCTGGAGCAAAAGATAAATTAGAATTTACCAAAGAAGTAAAAGTAAAAGAAGGACAAAAAGCGACTTCTTTTGAAATAGAGTTAAGTAAAGAAGATATTAAATCTTTGATATCTGTAAAAACAGAGAAAAGGGACATTGCAGGTAGATATACAGAAAATACAGTACATTTGTCGCTAACAGATAGTACAATATACGTAACGAATTGCTTTGTATTGAAAGCAAAAAAGTTAATGCTAAAAAATGTTTTGGGCGAAACTAAAGATATATTAATACCGTTTGACGTGCTTAAAAATATCGGTGCGGGAAATTGTAATTTCACAGTTACCGAAAGCGAGGAAATGTATAAAGTTGTAGTAAAAAATACAGCTACAGATAAAATAGTGTCTTATTCTTTTGAAAAGCAAGAAAAGTTTTTAGACTACAAGTCCGTTTTTCCGAAACTATACAAAGAAATGGGCGTTTGTCTGAAAGATACGAAACCATTTGCAGATCGTATTAAAACACAACAAAAAGCATGTAAAAACTTTGGTCTGGCTTATTTTATGATTCAAGTTATCAAAGGATCGAAGAAAATAAAAGTGATTGCATGTAACGAGGCGTACGACATAAACAATGATTACAAATTTTCTGAATTTTCTTTTGAACTAAAAGAAAGTAGTGAATTTTCAGGTAATTATTTTTATATGTTTGATACCGTTTTGAAATGTTTAGATGATTGGAACGGTAATTTATATTTTAACGAGACAAAATTGTCTTTTGGAGCAAAAATAGTCGATATATGCTTTTGTATGGGCGCATATGATACCAATAAATCTTTTGATAAATATAGTATTGTCACTATCAAACCGGATAAACTAACTAAAATAGAAATTGATGCTATTTCTGAACAAAGCAACAACAATGTTTCTTTAGATAATTGCGGCAAGCAAAAAGAAACGCCGAAAGAAGGTGATTATGTAGAATTTAATCTTTCTTGCAATGTTGATGCACCTATTTATACCGGTCTTGTCACAAATGATCCAGGTTTAGGTCTTGTTTGTGTTGTTGATGGACAAAAGATTGAAGTTAGGAAAATGGTTAATTTAAAGGTTTTGAAGCCAAAAGAAGGCAAAACGGTATCACCTATCCAAAGTGAAAAAGAAAGCTCTTTAAACGATAAAGAAAGAAGTAAAGCAAAGGAAACAAAACCTACCATGCAATACATAGACGATATGTTAGAACTTGTTTCTCTTGATTTAAATTCCATGACGTATGTCGTAAATGGAGATATAGGAACGGCAAAGAATATACAAAGCATTGTCTTGTATGACGAAATAGGGAAAATCGTTGTTTCTTGTGATGATGGGAAAAAGATAGAATGCCAGTTTGACGGAGAAAGTATTTTACAAAGCGTTTTAAAAGAAATGTAAAATACATGGACACAAGGAAAGGTAAAACTTTACGCTATATTTCTAAAGACGGAGTAAAGTTTACTACATGGAAGTATAGTACATGTGAGTATTGTTTCTATCTGGATAAAAAAACAGATATTGTGAAAACACTTTTGCTTAGTGATTCAGAAAGAATACAAGGGTTTTTCTATAAGGGTTATTTTGTCAAAAACATATTAAAACCTCAAAAGCAAAAGTTCTTGCCGGGTAACTTTTATCAGTTCATATACAAATTGGTATATGTAGGGTATAAAATGGAGAACGGGGAAAGGTTAAAAATGTATCAATTAAAACAAATGGCATTTTACCCGGAAGTTCGGTAAGAATAACTATCTTTACCTTGACAGAGTAGAAAAACTTTATGTTTGTCATAATGTTAGTTTATGTTATTATTAGCATTTAGTAATTAGTTCAGTTGTTGTCCCTGCTGGTACGTGATGTATAGGCAGGGACTTGTTTTGTATCTCTTTTGTTGTAACTTTGCCAAGAAACAAAACATTAAAAATTTATCAATATGAAGTTACAAAAGTCTGTTAGTAAGCCTTCTATTAGGTGTGAAGGTTGCAAATTTATAAACGAATGTCCCTATCTGGATAAATCGGAATGTTTTCAGTTCAATAGTGCGGAAATCATAAAATCAAATCTGGAGGATATAGACAATGAAGAAACAGAAAATTAATCAGGAACTAAAGTCATTTCCCCAAATAGGACAAAAAGACTTTTTGGAAATAATAGAGAACGCGCCAGAGGTAATACAAACAGCCTCTAAAGAGTTAAAGGATGCTTTTGTTGCCCTTGAAATGGCAGAAAGAGCATTGTCGGAATCGTCCAAAAGGTTTTTTGTTTTTGAAGGTAGTCAAGGGGAAGAATTTACGGCCGATCTTAAAAGTTATTCCGCAAAAGGTTTTGTTATCCGGCATGGAGGAACGAAAGCAGCAGCGGAAAAGGCACAACGGCAAAAGGAAATACATATAATGCCTCTCATAGAGGATATAAGGGCAAAAAAAGCTGTTTTCAATGACATTTATAGGAAAGAAATGCTTTCGTCCATCACGCCCGATATCCTTTCCTATATCGTGAAACTATTCGGAGAAATGAACGGCGTCGAAGATGTCCAGAAAATCCTAAAACAGGAAAAGAAAATCAACCTGACACAAAAGGAACTTCTATCCATCTTTGCAAGAAAAAAAGCGGAAATAGAAAGCAAGCGTGCAGTGTTTCTTGCTTCGTCCAATCAATACAAGGTCGCAACGGAAGCCGGACGGTTACAGATTATCAATTCCATCATCATAGACTTACAGGGGAGATATCATAAATATCTGGAAGAAGGCTTAGAGGACAAGGCGTTGATCTTTGAAAGGGAAATAAGGAATATGCTTGAGCAAGCCAGGAAAGAAGTAAAGGGAAACGAACTAAAGCTGACTGTGGACGGAAAGATAGATATTACGGCCACATTACATGGACAGGAAAACGTTTCACGTGTGTTCCGTACACTTCCCATCAATTCGATTATAATCGGTCTTGTCGCTGCAAAATCCGGTCTTGATCCTACAGTATTGGTACATCAGCTTGCTACAAGTTATTATAAGGACTTCAACGGCTTCAATAAGATGATCCTTGGAAGAGAAAAAATCATGTTGCCGGGTGACCTTATCCGTGCTGCCAATTGGGATGAACTTGAACAGCAAAACCAAAAGTTCCTGGATGAAATGTCACCTTATGAAGTACAGGAGGCTACCTATCTGGACGATGAAGTGAAATTATCTGTAAAAGAACGCTTGAAAGCTCTTAAACTCAAATAGGATGACTATCAAGGACAGGAAAATAAACGTGTATCTAAACCGCCTGAAAAGGTTTAATGAGCTTTGTCCTAAAAACGGTTTCTATTGGGGAGGACTGCTTATTACACCCATTACAGATAGAAATATAAAGTCCAAACTAAGGGAAATGGAAGAGGACGAAATAGGAAGGAAATTACAATGGCTGGAAAGAGGGATAAAACTTTTGGAAGGACAGAACCGGGAGAATGACGGAAGAAAGAAGTTACTACCGGAACTTAAAAGGTATCTTGCAAGAATAGAAAAAGGAGGAAAGGTAAAAATAAGCCCTTCTGTAAAGGTTTTTCTTGTGAACACAGGGTTAAGGGCAAGTCTGTCTCTTTTAAAAAGGGAAGGGCAGGAATGGATATTGTGCGATTACAGAGGAACAAGGATAAAAATGAAAATGCAGGAAGAAATATTGCAAAAAGAAATCCTGTTTAGACTGAAAGCAAGGTTTGATCCTTCTATTCTTCCAAACAGGAAAACGGTTTTCAGAGCTTATGATTAAAGCATCCTATCCCAGAAACAACTCTCCATGAAGCTCAGGGTATTTTGAATCTTTGGGAATTGTTATTACTTTTGTTGTGTCCTTTTGAAAAGGCATTGTTTCTTTTATCTTTTCTATAGGAAAGATAAAAATTGGAATACTCTTCTTTTCGTTATACATACTTTTAAATATTTTGTTTAAACAAAGAGAAAGGGAGCGGAGAACCTATTTGATTGTTTAAGTTCAAAGCTCCCTTTCATAGTTAATAACGTAATTTACTAACAACGAGAATGTTAGATGCCTACTCTATTAAGGATTTTCGGCTTCCTCCTTTATTAAAACGAACTTTATTGATATGATAAATTAGGATAGTCTTTCTTTCTCACCTCCTTTCCGGTTAATAGGTTAATAACTCGAATTTATACTTTTGCATATTATACAGGAATTTTTACTCAATTGTGATCCAAATTTCCTCCCCTTTGCTTTGAACGTCTTTCAAGATAGAAACAAGTTTTTGTTCGTAGGGAGTTGAATTGATCACTTTTCCTTTTACTTTGTTTTCGCCAACAAGGATGCAGCCGGAACTATCTTTGTCCGTGTTCCCTCTATGGATCAAAATACCCTCGAAATTAGGGACATTTAAAAGTCTGGGAAGCTCCCTTTTAAATCTGGGAGACATAGTTACAACAACTTGATAACGTCCATAAGGAATAGCGGTTTCTCCGGCAACCTTTACCTCTCCATTATCAAACTTTCCGTTTTTATTGATGTCTCTTACTCGATCCTCTAAAGTATCACAAAAATAATCTCCATCAATATACATTTTTCCTATTGTGTATGGATAATCAATAGGTGTGATTCTTTTTACTTTTATTTCCATAACTAATTAATTTACAATATGTCAATCAAATTATTTATTGAAAATTTTTCAAAATCTTTTATACCGAACTCATCTTCTATCAAGGAATTGATGTAGTCTACATCTTCATATCTTTCTGTTGCAATCAGATTGTTTCTTAATCCCAATAGGTAATTAAGCCTTACAGAATCAATTCTGGAATTGATATAAAGCAAATGATTCTTTAGGTTTTTGACCCTAAGTAGAAGGATAACGACAGCAACCAATAGGAATGCTGCCACAACTGAAAGTATTATGATTGCTAAATTCATATTTGTTCTTGTTTATAAGCCATTTTCTCTAATTCAGTAATCTTCATATCGTCCGGTATTGTTTTGGCTCGTTTGTAACGTCCTCTTTCAATCCTTTCGATATATCCTGCCTTACAAAGATAGGAAATTGTTTTTCTAAGCGTGCCAGCAAAGAACAAAGTATGCTTTGCAAGGTCGTAATATTCAAAAGGGCGATCTATTGAATTGATAAGTAACGCCAACTTTCGAAACTTTGTATTTCTTTTGTTCATATTGATATAGCTTTTGTGTAGTTAAAAATCGGGAAAGACTATTTTCACAAACCGGTTTTCCCTTTAGAATCATCTAACTTAAATTACTATGGAAAATACAAAAACTGTTTCTTATTCATCTATTTTAAGATATTCTTCGATTTCCGTTAATGTAACGGCTTTAATTACTAACTCATCTCTTGTGGGAAGAAAATCGAAATACTTCTTTGTAATCTCAATCGCTTCCACGTCTGACGCGGATTGAACCATCAAAGAGACCTTTTGCATTCTGATTTTCCCTTTAGGTGTCTCTTCCGGGTAAAGTACATCAACCTTAAAGAATTTGCCATCAGGATCGCTTTCTATCACTGTATAAATGGATAGTTCCCGAATGGGTGATATTTTGATTTCTTCCTCTGTTTCTTTCGTTCCCCATTCTACGGATACTGCTTCCGCTTCCGTATAGGTGTAACCTCTAACAAGAAGATGTCTCTTTACCTGTATTCTTGGAGGTTTGAAACCGTCCGGGTTATCCGTCCAATAATTTACAACTGATTCAAAATACATATTATTACTGTTTAAATAACGATTGAACCACTATCCCTTTTGTGTAATCACATCCGTCGCTTCCCTTTGGAAGAACAACGAAGTTTTGAGAAGGGTCGTCTGTTTTAAGATTAAAAATAATTTCCGGTAGGGAAAGGAAGTTTACTTTTTCTATAAAAAGGAAGTCTTTAGCTTGCTTGCTGTCTTCGGAAAAATCATAAGAAAATAGCGGTATCCCTTCCGATCTTAGAACTGTGATCCAGTCTCCCCACATATCCATTAAAAGAAGTCCGCTTGTGGCTCTAAAGCTGTCTCCTGTGTTTAAAACACATTCAACCACATAGGAGTAATCGTATTTTACAGCTTCCGAAAGACTTCTTCCAAACTTATGGGTGTTTTTCAAAGAAACAGTCAACGCGAGCTTTCCTTCTTCTTGAATCTGGTCACATCTCATTGCTTGCTTTTCGCTGTCTATAGCAATGAAAGTATTCCCTACAACCCCATCAACTATGTTCATCTTCCTCTGTTTTCTCCTTGCTGGGGATTAAAATTACCGAAGGAATACCATTGCACCCTTGATTGATAGGTATTTCATTCCATTTTCCACCTGTAATAGCTTTCACTTTTAGGAAAATATCCAAAGGAACACTAAGTGTAAGCGGTTGCGGCTTGTAGGAATGATCTCTTTCCCATTTTGCCACTTGAAGTTCTACATTTGTCTTTATCGCTTCCATTGAAGGAAGGAAAGGAACAAGTTCTTCTATTTTGTCAGCCGAAAAAAGGGTTACTTTCCCATTCTCACGAGGTACAATGATGTACAGTTTAGTCTTCTTTTTCTTCATCTCCTTCGTCGTTATCAAATTTTTCACTCTTGTAAGAAAGGTAGTCTTCAAACATTGATTGAGCTGTAACGCACAATGCAATAAATATAATCACTGTGCAAATCCATCCACATATTCCCATAATCTAAAAATTTAATTGTTGCTTTTAATGCTGCAAATGTAAGAATATATTATTACATAGCAAGGTGAAATGTGTAAACACTTGTTAAAAGTAATATTTCAACGTCATTTCACCTTGCATGTTTTTGTTACTTATGGAGGTCAATATCTGCATTAACATGACAATAAACCAATTCTTCTTTTGCTCTTGTGATTGCCACAAATTTAAGACACTCTTCCGCGTACAATGCTTTAGGTGTCTTTGCATATTTGGATGGAAGCAGTTCCGGGTTCAAAAAGAAAACACGGTTAGCTTCCAGTCCTTTGCTTTTGTGAATAGTGGATAGGATGATGCCTTTGCTATCGCCAGAGAAAACGTTTCTGACCTTTTCTTTCAAAGAAGAAAAATTTTCTTGATACGATTCGTACAGCAATTCCACAATCTTTACTTTTTCTTCCAAAGAAACGTAAGACGGATGGTTTTTCACAAAGGCAGGATTAATGCCTCTTTCTATGAGTTTTTGTTCTTTGTCGTCCAATAGAAGATACATATCATCAAGACTATTTTGATTTTCCATCAGGCGGCAAATATTTTCTCCAAAATCGCGTCCCATTATAGATGATTTCTTTCCTGCTTTAAGAAATTGCAAAAAAGCTACCATTAAAGGAAGATTATTCCGGCACAAAACGAAATCCCCGTCATCAGCTTCGCTTAGTTCACCTTCTCTGACAATGCCTTCTTTTGCTCCTTCCGCGCATTCCGTTCCAGGGAATATCTTATTGGCTTCTTCAACTATCCTTTTGCTGCATCTGTATGTGACAGAAAGAGGAAGTGTGGTCGTGTTAGGGTTATTTTTTAGAGAATTGAATACATTCAAGTCGCTACCCATGAAGGAATAGATTATCTGTTTTTTATCCCCAACAGCGATGAATCTACCTCTTGCCTTTATTAAATTTTGCATGATTTCTTTTTGTAATAGAAAGGTGTCGTTTGCTTCGTCCATCATCACAACATTGTATTTCGGAAAACTTTCTGGCTCTAAAAATGTGTAAGGAATCCAAAGCATATCCACAAAATCTATTTCAAAAGCAAGATTGTTGTTTATCCTTGTACAATCATTTCTCCATGCCTTTTCAATTTCAAAAAGGTCGGGAATCATTTCTTCTTCGTAATCCAGATCAAATTCTATTGTAATAGGAACAATATTTTCTTCATTTATCTTGCAAAGAGACAGTCTTATTTGTTCCCATAGTGTCTGGAGCGCAAAGAAATACTTCATTCTTTCTTTAAATTCCATCTTTTTGTATTGGAACAGCTTCGTGCAGAGTTTGAAACATTTCCCGTCATTTACTTTCGCTTTGAACCGGAAATTCTTCATCATTGTACGAAGCCCAAGTGCATGGAAAGTATAGCAATCGACATAATAAGGAAGTTTCTGCCTTAGCTCTTCTGCTATGCTCTTGTTGAATGCCATGAAAAGACATGACTTGTTTTCCGGTGTACGATTGCATAACTCTTTGAGTGTCAATGACTTTCCAGCACCCGCAGTTGCGTCAATCACTATGTTTTTGTTGGTATTTTCGTAAGCATCAAAAATGTCCAACTGATATTTACTCCATTTCATAACATCTTCTTTTCGTTTACTTCTGCTAATCTCTCAAATAATGAACCCATTCATAAGGCTTTCTTATGCCCAAATATTCATCATCATATTCATTGTTGTATGCTTCTCGTTCAAAAGAAATGTTTCTGTAAGCCTCATGGGAATCTTTGTATTGAATTAATCTTACAATCCATTCTATCACATACCATAAATAGAAGAATACTATAAACATCTCTTTCTGCTGCCTTAGATGGATATTCTCATGTATGATTGTTCTCATCCCCAAAGGTTCATATTCCTTCCTTGCAAAGATGAAAGGAAATAGAGTGATTGATACAAACCCCTTAAAGGGGATCAAGTTATTGTAAATGATTTTCTTTTTCATACTCTTTGAAATTTTTGTAATTAGCCATATAATCGGCAATGAAATTACCGCATACAATAGGATCATTGTAGTCTTTCTGGTGGCTTCTTATCCATTTTACGGAAACGCGAAGTTTTCTGTGCAGCAACATTTCCGAAAATATAGCATCCCACAAATCCTGGTTTTCTACATGAAGGTTCTCCCTTGCCCAATCAAGGAACTTGTGACGAAACTGATTGGCAACATACTGGCTGTCAATATAGAAGGTTGCCTTTACATTCAAATTCTTTTTTATCGCTCGAAGCGCAAGAAGAATTGCTTCCGTTTCTCTTCTTCCTGTCGTAGTATAGGAACGTCCTCTGGTTATATGGTATTCCTTGTCTTTCCATTTGATGTAAACGGCAGAACCTCCCAGTTTTTTGGGATGGTTAGCATTGCAACTTCCATCCGTCCAAACTTCAATGATCCGTGTTCCCTTTCGTTTATCGCTCATCCTTATACTTTTGAAGGATCATAAGACTGGTATCGTCTTGGAATCCTTTGTTTAACATGTCTGTAACATCTTTCTTTCCTTTCAACATCTCCCACAAGTCCTGGTCAATCGTTTCTGGCGATAGCAGGTATTGAATTGTGACCGGATTTTTCTGTCCGCTTCTTTCCAATCTTCCTATAACTTGCACAAGGTCGCTCGGACGCGGTGGAAGTTCTAAGATAGCCATATTGGAACAAACCTTTTGAAGCCCGTCCACACCAGTACCAAGACAGCCTATATTCGCAAAAAGCACCCTACTTTCCTTTTGTGAGAAAAACTTTTGCAAAATTTCATCTCTTTTCTTTGTGGTAGTGCCCCCTGTAATAAGAAGCCCTTCCTTAAACTCTTCGGCTATCTTTGTAAGGATTGTGGATTGCGAAGCGAATACCAAAAGTTTCTCTTCTTCGTTTGCTTCCATCCACTCTTCCACCCATTTTTTTATAAACTTTTCTTTACCTTCTAAGGATAATTGCTTTAATGTCGAAAGTTTTACAAGGAACTCTGCCCTTGTAGCTTTTTCAACCTTTTCTTCGTCCTTAAACTTATCTTCAATGAACTGCAAAAGATCGCCCTTTGCCTTTTTATAGGCTCTTTTATTTGTGATCTCGCATTCCACAACATTTTCCGAAATAGGAGGAAGTTCTTTCAGCGCATCCCTTTTACTTACCTGGAAATAACAGCATTCTTTCAAGAGACGATTCAGTTCCTTGATATTGGAAGCTCCTGATATGTCCATACCAAAGTTCGTTTCCTTCATATTGCAGTACCTTTCGAAGAAATAGTGATGATACTGGTCGTCCGGTGCAATTTCCTTTATCCTTTCTATTAACATCAGGATATTTAGAAGCTCTGCCGGACGGTTCATGATAAGTGTTCCTGTAAGCCCTATCACGGAAGGAACTTTATGCGCCAGTTTCTTGAAAGACTTGCTTCTGATGGACTTTCTGTTTTTGAGAAAATGGATTTCGTCTGCTATCACAAGGGAGAATGATTTCTTTTTCATTCCATCCAATCTTATTTCAAGAGATGTTTTCCCGTTTTCTTTTGTGACCCTTTTCCCAAGTATGTCATAGTTTATCACTATCACGTCTGCTTCAAAATCTTCCGGTGGGGAAGATGTGGAAATGATGGATACCCGTCTATCCGGGTTCGTTTCTTTCCACTCTCTTAACCAACCGGATTTTACAGAAGCCGGGCAAACTACCATACAAGGGAAAAGATCAAGCATTTCAGCATAAATAACAGAGCACAGACTTTTCCCCGTCCCCACCGAAGAACCATTTATATGATTTCCGTGATTGACTGCATAATGCAAATAGTCCATTTGATAGCTTCTCGGCTTTTTTAAAAGAGGAAGATTCTCTATCAATAGTTCTATATCCTTTCGGGATAAAAGTTCCTTGTAAGGCTTTATTTCAGCTTTGCAGCCGGGACGAACTATTAAAAGAGGATTAGCTTCTTCTATTTCGTTGTCGGAAACAAATTCTTTTAAAAGGAAATCTTTTGCCGGATCGGATTTTATGTATATTTCCTTATTGGTAGCGTTGCGTTTAAAGGAGGAAATCAGTTTAAGGTTCTTGTAAACTGATTTTTCCAAAGCACCAAAATACCAATAGTCCTTTTCTCTGTAATAATACATAATCAGTTGAGTTTTATGTATTTGCCTGGTAGCTTTAGATTCTTTAGAATTTCATCTCCCTTTTCTCCATAAGCCACAAAGCAACTATCTGTGCCAGGAGATCCACCTTCTTTTCCTGTTTCATCAATAAACCTTATTCTTTTCCTAAGAAAATAAATAGAAGTAGCTTTATCCCAAACACATTCATGAAACATTGAATTTCCTACTCTTGCATAAACAAGAGCTATACCATTCCCATATTCAGACAACTTTTTCATGAAAAGTTTAATCGTAGGATTGGAATAGGGCGGATTTAAAAATACAAAACCTTTCCAATCTTGGGCTAATCCATCGTCTTCTTTAGTAAAACACTTTCTTGCAGTGTACCATTCTCTTTTAGGAGCAGCAGGATCTAAATCAAAATCATTTCCCAATGCTTCAATAATATAAGGAGGTGTGTACCATTCTACTGTTGCCACCTTACCGCCTCCAAATTTTGTTTCAAAGTTTGTATTCATTTCTTTCTGTTGTCTATAAATTCAAAATAATACTTTCCGTCTCTACATTTGATTTTCTTGATAATGCAAAATCCTCTTATGTTTACTTTTCCGTCTCTTTCCAGTTTATCAAATATGATCTCAAAAAGTAGGGAGATAACCTTCTCTGTCTTACGCATAGAGATGAAACTTCTGGCACTTGTCCTTAATTCCAATTTGTTCAATGCTTTGGTGAAGTTGAAGGCTATCTCCTTGTAAATCTTATTCATTCTTTTCTTCTTCTTTCTTCTCTTCTTTTGTCACTTCAAAATTGTCAGGTAAAAAAACGGAATCAGTAGAACCGTATATTGAATCTACCGGAAAATAAATAGGGTACATAAATGCAATAGCCGTATTGTCATCAATACCTCCAAAATGTTTTTGGTGTTCTGTTAAAACTTCCGAAGAATCCAACGGCTTATCCAACTCTTTCGAAATTTTATGCAAATTAGCCATCATTTTGCCAAGTTTCAAAGGGTCGAGAGCGTTCTTCCAATATGCAAACTGATGCAACGGATACATCGTCATCGCCTCTTTCCAAAAATCCATTTTTGAATAACCTACTTCTTCTATCAATTCCTTTTCCCATTCATCCTCTTGTTTTAGTTCTTCTTCGGTAGGATGATAGATATTTCTTATTATTTCTTTTATTCGATCTTCACTAAAGATGAATCCTAATTTCTTGTTCTTTACATGAGGAAACAGCATCCAAGCAAGATACCGATCTTCTTCTATCCCTAAAAAATCAAGAAGTTCTTTTAACCATTTGTTAGGGATAAGCACTGATTTTCTTACAATTTCTTTTTCTTCCATAACTTACCGTTTTTAAATATTATCCTTAATTTTTTCTATTTTAATTGATTTTGTTACATATATGAAAACCACTCCCCTGCCTTTGCCTCCTTTTTCGTTCTGTTTTTGGATTGTCAAGTACAGATTTCCGTCTCCACATACTTCAACTTTTTTCAAGAAGCCTATCATTTCATCTCCTGCTTCGTGTAAAATACGGATCTTATCTCCTTCCTTTAATCCATAATTGGAATCAAAATATTCTTTTTTGATTCTATCAATATTGTCTTTATGATTTCTTATAGCAGATTGCTCTTCGCTCAACAAATGAGCCATTTGTTCTCTCGTCATTTCTTTTTTATCCTTATGATTAATAGATTAATTTTCAAACTGATCATCACCGTTAGGATCATGGACTTCTTCATCTTCAAAGTCGTTAATCCAATCTTCTATATCTCTTTCCATCCTATTTTGATTTCAAATTCTTCCGGTGTCAAAATAGGGATGTTCAAATCCTTTGCTTTCTTCACTTTGGACGAAGAACTTTCTTTGTCTTTTGTTACAAGGATTGTGGTATTTTTAGATACGCCGGAAACAACTTTGTGCCCTTCTTTTACAAGACGTTCTTCCCACTGTTTGTTTCTGAATCCCGTAAAACAAACTGATTCGGGATTGTCGTTTTCTACCGTTTCTTCTTGGATAAAAGAAATAGAAACAGGCGTACCACTACAAAGATAAAAGAACAACTTTAATCCATCGTTAAAAGCCTTTGCTGTAGTTTCGGCGATACCATCAATAGAAAGCAAGTCTTTTAAAGGGACTTCTCCGTTTTCGAACATATAGTCTATCTGATCTTTGGATAGACTGTTGAAAATCATTTGACAGGTCTTTTCTCCTATTACGCCACCAAACACATTATAGGCAGTCAAAATTCTTGCAAAAGGAACTCCATCGTCTACATAGGAATCAAATTGCTTTCGTAACTTTTTAGAAAGGCTCTTTCCTATTCCTTCGATTTTTTCGAGTTCCTTTTCTGTTGCATTCACGATATTTTCAACAGACAAAAGTCCGCCTTTATAGAGCTTTCTTACGGTTGCTTCCTGCATTTCTTCCGTACCCAGTGTAGTAAAGAAATAGACAAGTTGCTTGACCGCCTTTTCATCACAATTCGGGTTCACACAAACAAGGTCGGTTAGATTTGCATCCCATTTCAATGGTTCTCCGCAAGAAGGACAAATCATCATACCATCGCACATTTCACGAAAAAGCTCCACACTGTAACCGACCGTTTCCAAATGCTTAGGGATTACATCTCCGCTTCTTGACACAACGATATAGGCATTTGGTGAAATATGATTGTCCGTAATATATTTAGCGTTATATCCGGTGCATCGTGAAACAGTCGCTCCGTCAAATTCCACCGGATCAAAAACAATCACAGGTTTTGACTTGCCATCCTTTGAAATGCTCCATTCTATTTTTTGAACTTTTGTCGTGTATCGTTCTTGCCAATCAGGATTCTTATAAGCAATAGCGTAACGCGGATTCCCATTAGGCAACCGTCCGAGGCCATCTCTCTTTTTCTTGTTGTCAACTTCAATTACAAGACCGTCACATTTAAAATTCTTGATTGATTCAAACAAATCGTTTAGATAGGTGAGGGCTGTTTTCTCATCATCGAACACGCCGGCAGAAGTTACCCAATACTGTGTAGCATAAGGATCGTAGTCATTGTAAAGCTCTGCAAGCTGCATAGACTTATCCCTGTCGGAATCCATAATACCATATCTTACATAAGCGGTATTGCCAAGAACTTGTGCATTGAAATCATCTGCATTGAATGCGCCGGCAACGGCATTCCTTGCGCTCTTGTACCCAAGAGGTTTTACGTTTTTCAAGAACATGCCGATAGGGATAATTGCTTCTCCAAAAGTAAAACACCCCTTTTTGTTCATAGGATTTCCATGATTTACATAACGGTAATGATCCCTACTATTCTGTCCTTCCGTGCCATCTCCCCTTGTCCAGCAATCATTTGTTGTTTCATCCACCAGCAAAGAAATACCATCATATTTAGGGGTAATCACAATACGGTCATTGGACGACAATCCCCATACGTCCTTTGTCCATCTTACAATCTCGTCCACCGTCTTGACCTTTTCCAAAGAAAACATAGGATAAGGAAGTTTCTCCATACGATCCCCTTTTACACTTTCTTCAACGATAGACTTTTTTAGAATATCGCTGTCTGGGAAATACTTTTCCAAGCTTTCCTTCATACTGTCATATTCCTTGTCAGACATGACAGGGTTTCCTTCTCTGTAAAGCCGGTTGGCTTCTACAATTTTTTCTTCCAGTTCTTTTTGATGTATAAGCATATTCAAAGTATTTTTGATGTTTTGAGTAATACAAATAATGCTATAAGAATAGTGAAAGCTCCTATTGAAATTCCTCCCAAAAGATAAAGCATCTTGTTTGGAGCAGCTTTCACTTGCTCTTTCAATGTTCCATTTTCTTGTGATACTTTTGACAGTCTTTCCCTAAGGCTTTTTACTACCAATTCAAGGCTATCGCAAGATGCTTCTATAAAAATAGTATCACCTTTCTTTTCTATGGAAAGGTTAGCTTGTCCTTTGCTTGTTTCTTTCTTCTCCCCATCTTCCATTTTCGAAGGGTTGACTACCATATTGACGATAGAATAGGGGATTTTCACAAGACTATCCGTCAACTCCCTTTCCCAAACTAAAGAATCCTTTAGGGTAAAGGTGTAGTCCGTTTTTGAGGAAACACGGCTTTTGCAACCTCCCAGTCCTATAGAAAGGCAGGCAGAAAGGCAAATAGCTAATATCACATTCTTTTTCATTTCTCTTTTAAAATTGCTGTTTTTAAAAACCCTGTGATGCCCATTCGGATAGATTTCAACTTTCCGTTTTTCAGAATGTCTATCTCTATACTTCGGTAATCCCGTCCAACATTGATAGACCTCACTTCAACTTCTTCACCAGTAGGAAGAACAAGCATTTTCCCTACCACTTTGTCAAGAATACAATCATTTGCTGAGTTCATGAGGCTTCAATACATTTCTAAATAGAATAAAATTATCGTGCCCGAATGCTATAGACACAAAATCACTTTCTTCGACAAACTTTTCTACGGTATCTTCCGAACAGGAGGAAAGATTTGTTTTGTTTACTGTACTGGTAACATCGTATCCTTCTGCTTCATTCATAAAAAAGTCTCTTGATTTCCCTTTAAAATTTGTAAGAGATAAACATCTTTCTATTTCTCCCTTTGTATTGATTATCACAAGAGTATTCCTTTTTGTTACCCTATGGATATACTTTACGTTTTTATACAATAGATTTTCCATCTTTCCTTATATCTTTACGTTCAACATGTTTCTGATTGCTTTTTCCTTGTAGTGACGTATCTTGTCTTCACTGTTGTCTTTTTTAGAAAGTGCCTTAGACCTTTCCTTCAACACCTTTTTCTTGTCAGAATCAGGCATCATTTTAAACTCGCCTATTGAAAGATTAGGCATTTCTGTGCTCTTTTCTTCCTCATAAGACATTTGTTTTCCGCATTCAGGACAAACTGGAATGTTCATAGGAACAAGTTTTCCGTCACGAAACACATACTTAGGATTCGCAATCGGTGATTTCACTCCCTTTCTGGGACAATTCTCGTTCTCGCAAAAAATTCTTATCATGTTGCAAATTTTTAATTTTATCTTTCAAAATACGAAGGGATTCTTCCACAGATTCAATCCCGCTTTTATTACTTGTATTCTTTTTCAAGTAGCTCAAATCGTGCTCAATGCCTTCAATCCTATCAAGGAAGGAAAGTACAAAAATGTTAAAATACTTCTGATTAGCCATTGTCTTATAGTTTTGTTTGTTACTTTTTGATGTGGCAAATGTAATAGTTTATTCTTACATGTCAAAATATATTCTTACATTTTCTCACTTTCCTTCTGCCAATTGTTTAGAGAAGGCATTTCCTTCTTGCGTATTCCGCTATCAAAATTCCGTCTCTATCAGGGTGTTTATCCTTAATATCAGGAAACAACCTTTTGCCTATATCAAGAGATGCCTTTTTCAATTCTTTAGTTCCTGCAATCCCTTTAGGTAGCATTTCTTTTTGCCACTCTTTGGAATCTATAAACATATAAGGAACATCATAAAGCTCCAATACGGTAAGTTCTGCTTCCAAAGCGCGCATAGCAGAACATGTAGCATCAAATCTTGCCGGGTTCTTCATGGGACGTTCCAAGACGGCCACACATAGTCCGTATTCTTTCAACGCAGAAATTATTTCGGCAAGTGCCGTTACGTTCACCCTTGACACATTCTTCTTTGCTTTTGTGTAATCCTGCCCGAATGTGATAGGTGTTTCCATGAACTCATAATAGGTCAGTTCTTTTCCTACTATGCCTATAGAACCAGTCACACCATTATCTATCCCTATATAAAACTTCGATTCTGTTTTCTTGTTCATTGTTCAATACGGCTTATGCCGTTCTCCTTTACTATTTTAAGCGTTTTGCATGAAGCGTTTTCATTCGAAATATGAGTTGTAACAAGTATAGGAAACTGAATGAACTCCAATGCTTCTATCACGTCATATAGGCTTTCTTTCGATAGTCCTTCTGTGATTTCATCAATGGATAGGAATTGCAATCCTCCCCATTTGTTCGTCTCGTTTATCATTCCTTGTATGGCTATAATCAAAGCGATTTCCACCCTTGCACGCTCTCCGCCACTGTAATACCAGAAGTTTTCCGCCTCGTCCCTAACAACATAAGGCGTTATCTCTTCTTTTATATCTCCGTCTGCCTTTGTCTTGAATCCTTCTATAACAATCCTAAGATCGCTGTTTTCTGCTTTCAGAATATTGTTTGCCCGAAGCTGAATATTCTTTAACTGCTCCAATGCAAGATACATCTTGAATGATTTGAACCTTCCTATCCATTCCTTCTTACGGAACATTTCGTTTTCCAATTCCGTCATTTCCTTGTTATACCCTGCGATAGCAAGCATCATTTCTTCTATTTGCTTTTCTTGTGAAGAAGTATCAATAGAAGAAGGCGTTTCCTTTTCGATTTCCTTTATCTGTTTTTCCAGACGTTTTACATCTTCTTTTCCGGCAGCTATGTTTTCTAAAAGCCTTTTGTTTCGCTTTTCAAGAATGGAAATATTGGACTTTTGAGATTCTATTTCACTTGTGATCTTATAGACAGCAGATGAAATTTCTTTTCCTGCTTCCCGGATTTTGTCAAGTTCATCCTCCTGTTCGTTTTTCACTTGAATGAAAGAAGAAATAAGGTCTTCGTATTCCTTTAGGGATTCATCCAAAGATGTTATTTCCCCGACAACTTCCTTTTCCTGTTTCCCTATTTTCTCTTTTTTCTTCTCTTCCTTTTCAAGCGTAGTGTCTTGAAGTGTCAAGAACTTATGCTTGCATTTAGGACACGTAATCGTCCCAGAAAGGTTTACAAGAACTTTCCGAAGAGACACTTTCAGTTCGTCATGGATTTTCAAAAGCTCTTCTTTTGTTTCCAAAATCTCATTCTGATCTTCTTTGGCTTTTCCAAGTTCTTTTTTGACGGATTCAATCACATCTTCTATTTCCTTAGTAGAAGGAAGTTTCTTTTTCTTTTCTTCGGCTTCGCGAAGTTCTTCTTCCAAGACTTCAAGTGTTTTCTTTCCTTTGTCAATGTTTTTCTTATTGTAGTCAACGCTGTATTTAGCAGAATCAATATCTTCTTTTAAAGACTTGATTTTACTTTCCACCCTTTCGATCCTTTCCTTTCGATCCGCTTCGAAGTCGAAATTAACGGCATCCTCTATCATTTGCCGCAATGCTTCTACACTCCCTTCCGCACGATCTCTTTTGCTTTGGATAGCTGACTTTTTAGATGAAATTTCGTCCAGTTCCTTTTGTATAATATCCTTGCTACCGTCCAAGAAGTCATAATTGATAAAACGACTTATGAGAGCCAATTTGTCCGTATTGGAACTTTTAAAGAACGACTTGTAGTATTCCTTGCAAATAAGAAAATAACTTTTCAAATCTTCCGGTGAAATGCCCATCCATGAAAGGATATAGTTGTTGCCGTCTTTTACGGTAGCAAGACTGACCTGCTCTCCATTCAACGACACATTAAGGCGGCTGCTTCCTTTTAAGGGTAAAATGCGCTCAATATGGAGAGTTTCTTTCCTTATGGGACATTCTATATCAAGTAATACTTTTGCTTCCTTCTCACCGTTTCTAATCAGTTTCTTGTCAATACTGCTCCGGTAGTTGTTACCTGTTATGGCAAAATAAACTGCCTGTTGCATGGAAGAATTGTGAGTAGGCGTGTAGTTGTTCGTGATAAACATTCCGTCCTCTCCCGAAACAGTGATACATTGTTGCTCTTCCGCGCCCATACAAGTAAAAGAAACCATCTTTTTAGACGGTCTGCCAAAGCAACCGGGAACTTCAAAAAACACTTCTTCATCTTTGCTTCTTTCCATGATCTTGCCAAGCGAAATTACAGACCATTCTTCGCTTTGGTTTGTTCTCACTTTCCATAAATGCTCTTTATTGCATTTTACTTCCGTACCGTCAGAAAAAGCAATCTTGTATGCAATATCTATATCATGGAACGGAATTGCCCTTACTACTTGATAAGCACCGGAAGGATGAAGGATAATGTCTCCTACTTTGATATTCCTCATTTTTACAAACCCATTAGGGGTAAGAATATCGGAATCCATCGTCAACGCTTTACCACTACCGTTACTACCTTGATTGTCGTCTGTTTTATTCAATCCCACAAGTGCAGTTACCCCATCTTGGAATGTGTATTCAAAATGCTCGAATGACACAAAATTTGTTGCTTCAATCTTGACCGGTTTCATCTTCCACCTCCTTGTTTTCAAATGTTACTTCTTTCTTTCTGAACTCTGAAAGAACATCTTTTTTGATCTTGTCAAAAAGTTCCGTTTCTTTGATTAGTTTCTTTCTCGCAGCAGGGAAACCGAATCCTATCTTTTCTTCCCCGTAATAGATGTACGTTCCTTTCTTTGTGAGCACACCCAAGTCCAATCCCATGTTAAGCATTTCCATCACCTTGTCAATACCTACACCAAAACGGATAACAATATTACAAGTTTTCATAGGTGGAGCGACTTTGTTTTTCCTGCATGTGATCTTCACTTTGTTTGCAACGGACACTTCACCCTCCTTATCAGAACCTACACGGGCAAGTTCAACCCTTTGACTTGCATAGAAAGGTATGGCAAAACCTCCTGGAGTAGTGGTTGCATTTCCATATCCGCCTATGTTTGATCTGATCTGGTTGATGCAGAATAGAATGCACCCTGTTTGCTTGCAGATGTTTTTCAAGATATTTACCTGTGAGCTTAAAAGCCTTGCTGTAAGTCCTATGTGAGCATCTCCGGCTTCCCCGTTCAAAAGAGCGGTCGGGACAAGTCCTGCAATGGAATCAATCACCACCAATCCGATAGAAGGTTCATTGCACATTTCCTTTGCTATTTCCAGTGTTTCCTCTGCTGTGGAAGGTTGAGAAAGAATGAATTTGTCAGGAGAAAGGTCTACACCGATAGCTCCCATGTATTTCGGATCAACTGCATTTTCTGTATCAAGATACCCTACCGCCATTCCTTGTTTTTGGATTTCGGTAGCAAGATGGAAAGCTATGCTTGTCTTACCGGAAGAAAAGCCTCCGTAAGCCTCCACTATGCGTCCTTTCGCCCATCCTCCACCAAGTATCTCGTCTAACAGAAAAGAACCAGAATGTACGAACTCTATATCTTGCTTCTTTCCCGCTATGGCTTCCTTTCCAAACCTACTTTCAATCCGGCTTATAAGATCACCAAGACGGTTCGGTTTCTTTTCTTCTTTAGGTTGCTGCACTTCCCCAGTTACTGCTTCTTCCGCTTTCTTAGTTTCCTTTTTCTTCGCCATACATCAACTTGTCTAAAATTTCTTTTCCTTCTTTTTCGTCATATTCGTTTTCCTTACAAAAAGCGGAAAATCTTTCTTCTATGTCCTTTTTGTCAAGTGTTTTTACTTCTGTCAACATAGAATGTTTTTCTTCCACTTCCTTGAACTTTTTCTTAATATCTATGCCTTCTTTTGTAAAGGCATCCTTATCAAAGGCATCGAGTGAAGATTGTTCTCCCCAGACTTCCACCCTTACACGGGCAGTAGGGTTCTCCTTTTTGAATTTCTTGATAAGTGACACTGCTTGTTTGTGGGGAGTTTCCCCCAAATCAATTTCCAGTTTCTTAAATACTTGTCCTTTTGTAGAAGAAACAAGGTCTACATTCAAATCCGAATCCAAAAGCCAGAAACCCTTCTTTTCATCTTCCCCGAAGTTGTTTTGTTGGATACTTCCCAAATGATAGATGTTCTCTCCTACCCGTTGGTAGTTGTGATAGTGTCCCAAGTACACTTTTTTGAACATCTGGAACATGGAAGGTTTTAAAAGGTTGGACACTTCCGATCCGTCCATGTTCTTGCTTCCTGTGACCGCAAAATGTCCAAAGAGGATATTCTTCTTTCTTTTATCCCCTATTTCTTCCAGTTCATCCAAAAGAATATCATCTGTAAAAAACGGAAGGAAAAAGCAATACACACCTTCTACTTGCATTCCGTCCAATTCTTCTACCAAAGTAAAAGACGGATGATATTTAAAAGGAGTAAGAAACGATTTCTTGCTTGTGTAGGATGTTTTGTCATGGTTGCCGGGAATACAGATCACATGGTGTCCGCGTTTGTCGTATTCTTCCAGAACATCATTCAATGTGGAAAGGCACACTTCTCTTTGCGATACTCTGTTATCAAAAACATCACCCAACCATATATGGGTTTGTATCTTTTTCTTTTCTGCCAAGTCAAGTTCTTCCAAAAGAATATCTTTTATAATAGTAGCATTATCGGCAGTAAGATGATGATCCGTTGAAATTATAGCTAAATATTTGCTGTTCATGATCGAAATTGTTAGGAAAGGGGGAGAACACAAAGTTCTCCATTCCCTTTCGGATTGATATATTAGAAAAACGAAAAGAAAAATTATTTCTTCTTCATTCGGGCTTTTAGAGCTTGTAAGCGTTTTTTGGCTTCCAATAACTTTTCGTCATTGTCCGTCTGTTCTTCATCAATAGGAGATTCCTCTTCCTCTTGTGCAGAAGGCTGCTCTTCGTCAGTTTCCTTTTCCGGTTCGTCTTTCCCCTGATCATCGTCATATTCAGTTTCATGTTCCTGTTCTGTATCCTCTTCTTCGCCTTCCGGGAAAGGCAACGCTTCTCCCTTTTGTGCCAGATCGTACCATTCACGAAGTTCTGTGATTGTAAGATCGGATGGAATTTCCATGCCAGGATATTCTTCATCAATATATTGCGACAAAAAGGCTTTCATTTTGGAAAGCGGAGGATAAGAAGCGACTTTTGCAGCTTTTTCGGCAGCAGGAGCTTTTACAACCTGTTTCTTGGGTGCAGGTTTTTCTTGCTCGTCTTCTTCCTTTGCCGGTTTCTTTGCTACAGTTTTCTTTTTGTCAGCTTCTTCGTTATCTTCGTTTTCATCAGATGTAGTTTCCTTGCTCTCATCTTCTGGAAGCATTGCTGCCATTTCTTCAATTTCATTCAAGAACTCATCATCGGAAAAGATATCATAATTATTTTCTTCATCGAAGCGTTTCAATCCATCCAAAGCCATTTCAAAATCCTTTGCTCTGTAAGAATCTTTGTAAATTTCTTCAAGTGAAGGAACTTCATTCAAGAAATATTCCATGTCTTCGTCCGGGATAGCAGTTTCTTCAAAAAACTCATCCCATGACTGACCTTTCTTCGGTATGCCGGCAGATAAAGAATAAGTCTTTTTGCCTTTATCATCTTCCCCCATCGTGATTACAAGGGGATAAGCACCTTCCATCTGTGAGAAAATGTCGAATGAAACCGTATCATCATCAGATTGTTCTACAGAAATTTCCTTTATACGGTTCATCCATGTTCCATAAAGCTGCAAACGGGCAAAATCTTTGTTCCCTTGATACACATAGCAAACATAAGCCAGCGTAGGATTGATACCCCATACAAACTTGTTGCCTTTCTTGTAACCCATGATAGGATTGAGGTACTTGCGTCTTTCCGTATCATCTTGATATTCTTCGGATGCTTTCTTTCTCACATAGTCGCAATAAAGGACGATAGGGTCTTTCCCTTTAAGAAGGTTGCGTCCATGTACGTCCGCGCAAAAAATGTTCTTGTCTTTCACTTCCTTTCCTGTCACATTACCGTTCTCATCATAAGTAGGAACTTCCACGCGGAGCTTTGACATTTTGCAAGCGACATAGGCTTTACCCATTGAAGGAGCCACACGGAATGTATTCTTTCCTTTTTGGACGGTAGCAAATCCGGTATAAGATTTGCCACCCTTTCGCATTGTCTTTTCTGCTTGCTTTACTTCTGAATCCAAATCTTCTACTGACTGTTTCTTAAACTTCGATCTGTCAAATTTCATAACTCTAATGTTTTTAAAATGTTGATAATTACTTTTCTTTTTTAATTATGAATGTATTTATTTCTCCTTCCACTAAATTATCCAAAAACTCTTCCGGTGTAACTTTTGGAACTAAATTGTTTAATTTTCGGTCTTTCGACTGCAACGCCCAATAGAGACTATCTATTTCCGCCAAATACTTTTTCTTCTTGACAAGTGTCTTTTGCATTGCATTAAGCTCTGGATTGATGGTAAGAATATCTTCTAAAGAACTTTCTGTAAGTTTCACAAGTCCTATATCTTCCACTTTGACCTTTCCGGCATTCACAATGGATTCCCGTCTTATCTCTGTAGAAAGCTGTGCTTTGTGTACAGAAAATTCCAACTTTGCTGCTTCATATTCAGATTCAGCTTGTGCACGAAGAAGTCCTACTTTGTTCAATAAGACTGAACTTGTAGCTATCTCCCCGTATAGATTGGAATGGTCTATAGAAGTTACAGCATCCATATCCAGTTCATTTTTAAGGTCGTTTGAAATCAAGACTATAGCCTTGTCACCAAAACATCTCGTAAGTTTCATATTATCACACTCCCAATTTTATAAATTGACTGTTTCCATTTGCTTGTATCACATATTCCTCTTTAAACCTATCAAAAGAAACCTTTCCTGTAAGCAGTAAGATGTTCTTCTTGCAACTTTGGATATACTCTTCTTTGTCCATATAGTCGGCAGGGAATATCACCACACGAAGGAATTTGTAGTTGTTTTCAAGTAGAAGGCTGGCAAACGCTCCTGTCTTCGATTCCTTTTCTTCCACTTCCAACACATATCCTCCCACCATTGCCATTTTATAGGTAGAACCGTCATAGTTCTGCAAATCGTCCACATCGTAATATTCCGCAGTCTTTGCTTTCTGCCGAAGGTATTCCTCTATCAATTTCTTGTAATCAAAGAAAGCGAAACCGGACTTGTTTTTCTGTTGCAAAAGCCACCACCAATCCTTACCTATCTTGTTTTTGCTGAAAGCAACACTGTATTCGTCCTTTTCCCTATCTATCTTGATACGGTTCTTTTCTCGGTATTTTCCAAGCATATATTCCCTTGCAGAGAAGATATTGGAAAACTCTCTCGTTTCATCCATCTCGTCAAAAGCACCTGAATAAATAAGGTTTTCAACAGTGGACTTATTAACAGAAGAACCCTTGAAGGAATGACGGTCTACAAACTCTTCCAAAGAAAAATAATCTCCATTCTCATTTCTCTCTTTAATAATCTGTTCCTGTGCCTTTTCTCCGACTTGTTGGGTGGCATTAAGCGCCCAATAAACACTGTTGCTCTTTTTGTCGCCTACGATACCAACATCAGATTTGTTGATATTGACAGGCTTGATTTCGATTCCTTCCGTTTGATTCATCTCATTAATGTAACGAGGAAAATCATCTTTACTTGCACGAGATAAGGCAACCGACCAAAACTCCAATGGATAATGTACTTTCAGCCACAAGGAATTGTAAGCGTTGATAGCATAAGCAGCAGCGTGACTATTACAAGTAATAACACCTTGTTCCGTACAAAAATTATGGTTTGGATCGTCCACTTCAACATCATATACATTTTCTATCTTATCAGGCTCAATACTAACAATTCTCATTAGTTTAGAAGGATAGCCTTTCTCCCCTCGTCTTGTCCTATTAAATTCTCGATAATGAATTTTCTTATGACAAGAAGCGCAGATAGAAATAAGGTTTTCATTTTCATTATTGCGTCTATTCCCATCAACATGATGTATCTCTAATCGACTTTCTTTCTTGCATATTTTACAAATCCCCCACCCTCCATTTTCAGACCTAAAATCTTTAAATTTAGAGGATTCTCCGTTTGTTTTTACGAAACCCATGTGACCTTTTTGAGAATTTAAAAACTCTCTATGATCTTTAGACCGGTCTTTACCTCTAAGATTTGTAAAATTATATCGCTGGCTGTCTGTTTTCTCATACGGTAGTTGGACAAATAAACTATCTTCTCCTACTACTAAATCTTTGCACATTACCTTTCCCCTTTGAGTAGGAAACTTGTGATTATCTGTAACAGAAATATACCGACCTTCTTCTAAAGTAATTTTATAAGTTTGCCTTACGCCAGCAAATCGAATATCTTTAATCTTACGTGTCCTAATTCTGCCATCTTCACACATAGTAAGACATTCTCCATACCCCAATCTCATATATTTACTTCTAAGTGGCAACCAATTATTTGCTTTCGCAAATTCAATATCGTTTCGGATCAAATACATCTCTTCAATGGTTGGTTGTCTTTTACTTTTAGAGCAAGCGTTCCTTAAAAACTTGCAACTACCTGAAATACAGCGATTGAACGAATACTTAGCAAATTCTTCCATCTGATCCCAAAGATGTTCTGCACTCTCTTTGGTTGCACCTTTGCTTCCGAATTTGTTTACATACCCTTCTATGAACTTTGCCTTTAACGGGAGAAGAACATCTAACTTTTTCTTACCCAATGCCTTGCGTACTTTATCACAAGTAACTAAGTCAAAATCAGCAAGTTGATTACAAATATTCATGATCTGTTCCTGTGTGACAAGAAGCCCGTAAGTATCTTTCAATATTTCTTCTGTACCAATAGGATACAGAGGCTCTTTCTCGCCATTTTTCAATGCAATATAATCCATGTGAAAGCCGTTTTCCATTGGACCGGGACGAAACAAGGAAAGTGCAGCAATCACATCATCCATATTTTTAGGCTTCATTTTCTGCGTGTAAGAAGAAAGTCCCTTTGCAGAGAATTGGAATATATCACTAAGCCAGCCGTTTGCAAAATAGCGGTACACTTCTGGATCATCATATTCTATATCTGTATAGAGATTGATCTTCTTTCCAGTATTCTTTTCTATCAAGGTAAGAATATCGGTAAATTTATCAAGCTGTTCGATCCCCAAAATATCTTCTTTCAGAAACCCTGCCTCATCCATTTCTCCACCTTCCCATTCGCTAACGACAAGGTTGTCCACTTTTCTTACAGGACACCACTCATACATTGTTTTTTCCTTTGGAAAAATCATCATGGCGCAAGCATGAATGGAAGCTGCCTTTTGTTGCCCAAGAAGAAGGAAAACGACATTCATCATTTCAGGATATTTGTTCACGAATTGTGCTATTTCTTCCTTTCTATGAGCAAGTTTTAGAAAATCTTCCTCCGTCTTCACATCTTCTATCATTTTGGAAATTCTTCTAAGAGTAGGGATGGAAGCTCCATAAATCTTTCCTACGTCATTTATAGCTTGTTTTATCTGCAAGGTAGTGTATGTGCCTACAGAACAAACCTGTGTTTCTCCAAAACGATTTTCCATGTATCGTTTTACCAATGGTCTTTTCTCTCCTGGAACATCCGTGTCCACATCGGGAAGAGATACTTTGACACGTCCTTTGTTCAAAAATCTTTCAAAAAGTAAGTTAAACTTTAAGGCATTTGTATTTACAATACCAAAAAGGTAAGAAATTAAACATCCTGCTGACGAACCTCTTCCTCCACCTAATAGAATATCGTTCCCCTTGCACCAATTGACGATATCACGTAAGATCAAAAAATAATCCACTACATCTCCAAATTTGATCGTATCGGATTCCCTTTCAATCCGTTCTACCAACACATCTTCCGAATAGTCTTCTAAAAGTTCTGGTTTGTTTTCTATGCCTTCATAGATAAGGGAATCAAACATATCTTCGTTGGATTCATACTTTTCTTTTTCCTCTTTTGTCATTTCGTAACGAGGAAGATGTCTACTGTCAGTAGGGATTTCAAAATTGCAGCTTTCCGCAATCATATCCATATTTTCCCGTGCCTTTAAATAAAAGGCTTCCCCTACAGACTGATCCTCAAACAAAGAAAGAAGTTCTTCCATGTAAGTCACTTCATCCTTAAAATACTGGTTGTAGGATTTATGATTAACCTTCTTTCCTATTTTATTTACAGTTTCCCTTAAAATGTAATATTCCGGTTCAATATAGAAGGCATCGCAAAGGGCGACTGGCTTCATTTTCGACTTATAAAAGGCTTCAAAGTTTGTAAGATATTCTGTATCTCTGTTGAACTTTGCATATTCCACTGTATCAGCTTGCCAAAACACGTTATGCTTGTTTCTTAAAAGAATAGGAACATCAGTATAATCTATCGTTTTCGGATCAAAAACGATAAACACATCCTCCGTATGTTCCATCATGTCTTTAGGAGTTATGAATTTCCCAGAAGAATCACAATTGATTATTTTGTTGATGGCAAGAAGATGCTGCCACCCCTTTTCGTTTTTAGCATAGATTTTGTAAGTGAACGAAATGTCTTTTTTTTCATCTTTTACAGGGACTTCCAATCCAAACACAGGGATAATTCCTACAGATTTGCAAGCATTCTGAAATTTCAATGCTCCTGCAAGTGTCCCCTTTTCCACTATACCAAGACGTTCGATCCCTAAGAATTTGGCTTTCTTTACCCAATCGGAATATAGACTTGTTCCATTCAGAAGTTCAAATGAACCATGTACACCCAAAAAATTGGAAGAAAGTCCTGCCACTTCGCTTTGCCCTCTCCATTTTACACGGTTTAATTTGGGGTCTTTTTCTTGTCCTTTTTCTATAGTGTACCATACGCCGCCGAAGCGGAAAATATAGCCGTCATATTCGGTAGCTTCATTGTCCCACCGAAAATCTTCATCAAAGAAATATCCATCATCATTTGGAGAAAAAAGCTCGTATGTCTTCCCATCAAATGACACAGTATAGTTTTCCCTGTCAGAAGTGTATTGTATTGTATTGGAATAAAGATATTCTTCCAACTCATTAAATAAAGTCTCCATGTTATCTTCTTTTCGTTTTTCTATCGGCAAATATACAACTATTGCATTCAATAATTGAAGTTTTGCCGATTTTAACAATGAATTTAACGTAAATTCATTCTTGTAGAAAGTACACCCTTTATGAACCTTACCCTATTAAAAGGAGTGTCGTTTGGCATTACTTCATAGGGTAATCTTTTGTCCATCAAAAACTTCCTTATCTCACTGTCCCATTTTCTTCTCCTGTTTTCGTCACTCAATCTTTCTCCATCATTTTCAACATTCCAATAGATAGGAAAATAAAAGATAACGGGAAGATAGTATTCATTAAGACTTATCAAGTCTGACTGCCGTCTTAATTCATTATCTAACGAAATCGAATAGGGAAGCGTCCTTGTGAAAGTATGAACATCAATAACGCTTCTATCAGAAATATAGCTTTCACCGTGCAGCACTTCAAGATACTTATCAAATATCGCCCTTTGATTGGGGACAGAATCAAAGGAAGGGTCTATTTCCCCTTCCTTTACAAGTTGTCTTGATATGCTGCCTATTTTGGCGAATCTGGCAAACGACCTATCCTTTTCGATAAGATCAAAAACAGATGTTTTCCCAACACAAGAAGCTCCTAAAAAAGTAACAGCACGTACCATAATCGTTACCGGTTATCACCGTCCCCATGTATTTTGTTCTCGGCTTTTCTTTTAGACAACTTTTCCACATTTCCCTTTGCAATCGACACTAAAGAGCAGTCTCCCTTGTTTCCTTCAATGTAAACAGCAAGGTTCTGCAACCCTTGTAAGATTTCTTTCAAAGCCTTATGGCATGGTTCTTTTCTTTTTTCTGTAAACCCTGCCTTATAATCATCATCCCGGAAAAATTTCTTTACATGCCCGTTGATAATACCTGTCTGTTGCAACAAGTAGGAAGGTGACAAATGATAAACATCTTCGTCAGTCAGCTTTTTGATAATCTCTGGAAACTCCAATTCCGGCAAATCAAGTTCCTGTCTTATCATGGCAACATACCAAAGAACATCCCCTATTTCCTTTACAATTTCCTTTGCTTCGGCTGCGCAATCTACTTTCTCGTAAACTTCTGCCAGCTCATTGGTAAGTCCCATTATCACATACGGAATAGCTACCTCTTTTGCGTAGCAAGATGTTGAAGCTGCGTGAGCTTCATACTCTTTAAAATTCATAGTTCGAAATAATTTATTGATTTATAATAATTTACCATCAAAACACATTACAAGTTTCTGTATTTTGATTTCTGAATAACTTACATTTTTTCTTTTCTTGTTTACTTGAATGCAAACCATCCGATCTTTCATATTATTGCCTAATATAGGATATTCGCTGTCTTTATAGATAACTACCTGTCCTTTACCAAGCAAATGAACAACATCCCAATACCACTGTGAAGCGCGCTTTTTCTCATCATTACTATACTGGAAATTGGGAAGGCCGAAAGGATTCAAGAACTCGCTCTCATAAAAGTTCAAAAACTCTTCCGTTGACATAAAAATAGAAGATTTGAAATGACGTTTGGAAAGAAGCTCTATCCTTTCCTTTTTGAACTCTGCTATATCAGAAGCCATCTTGACAAATTCCGGACGATCAAAAATAAGGCTTCTTACTTTGTTTGTAAGGTATTCCAATTGAAGCACCTTCAAATATTCGTCTATTGATAATTCTCTGCTCTTTTCCATGATGATATATGATTTTCGACAAAGTTAGCTTTTACACCCATAACTTCTTGATTTTAGACACATAAAAATTAATAGGATCGTAAAGGTTATCCAACACATCATCCAAATAATCTATATCCATATCGCCAGGATCAATCCCTGGCTTATAAAGATAGGCTATCTTTGTGTTGAATTTCTTTCCCAACATAAGCCCTGCGCTTTTCGATTCTTCCACAGTTGCATCATCATACATAAGGATCACATTCTTGATACCTTTCCTTTCCAAGTAGGAAATCTGTTCCCTACTGATGCTCTTTCCAAACGTAAAGACACATTTCAAGCTATTGCAATCCCAAAGCTGCAAAAGATTGTCTATTCCTACCTTGTCAAACAACCCTTCCACTATGATAACATCTTTGACCGAAGAAGAAAGCTCATCAAAGCCTCCCAGTATCTTCGTGAAGTTCGTTCCTATGCTGTTTTCGTATCTTAAGTGAGGCTTACTTCCTGTTTCCTTTGCCCTTTCCAAATCCTTTTTATGCCATTCTTTAGAATACCTACTCCTTCCGAGCCATCCTACCAGCTTACCATCCATCTTCATTTTGAAAATGATATAGTTTCGCAAGTTCTTTTCAAGAACGGAATCTGTTTCGGAAGGTTCAAAAAGATCGTAATGATATTTCTTAAAACCTCTTCCGTCAAGATAACTGTCTGACACTATTCTTTTAAGACGAAAAGGAAGCTTCGGAACAGGAAGCTCTTCTTCCTCGTTTTCCTCTTTCTCTTCTTTCAAAGGAGTAAGTTTCGTGCTTATAGAGTTTTGATATTCCATCCGTATAAGGTCTTTTCTTCCTACCTTTTCAAGAAAATCCTTGAAAGATGCTTTTGTCTGACATTTCCAGCAATGGAAAACTCCCCCGTGCACATCTATCTTGACACCCCATTTCTTTTCCTTTCCACAATAGGGACAAGGCATCCCTTTATTTGAAAGCCACCCTTGCGAACCGAATATTCTAAGTCCGAACGCAGCCTTTACTTCTTCTTCGTCAATCCGTATCATATCGTTTCCGTCTTTTGTTCGTCAGACTTTTTCTTCCTTGCCGTCTTTTTCGCTTCCTTCCTTTCAGATATTTGGTTGTACATCTCCATTGTCCGTCCCCTGTGATAGAACCTGCGCTTGTCATAATTGGTGGCAATCGTTATCACTTCTTGACTTTCCTTGTAATCACGCAATTTATCCACATAGATACGTGCTGTTGCATTTGCCTTTTCCTCTATTGTCATATTTAGTGTGAACACAAAGGAAAAAGGTTTTACAAGTGTCTTGTCTCCTTCCGTATAAGAACGGTCTATTACTTTATCAGGGTTGTTCCATAATTCAAAGGGCACATCACTTGTTTGTGTTGTTGTGATAATAGGAGCTTCAATCTCGTCGGCAAGGTTCTTTAGAAGCTGTGCGCAAGTCTGTAGCTTTTCTTTCTTGTAATCCGGGTCGCTATCTATTTTTTTGGAAATGCCGGTCTTTATCAAGTCCAAAGAATCCAAAACTACCAACCCAGGAAAACGCCCATGTGTATTGAAATAGTCATAACATAGCTGCCTTATATCGCTCATAGAAGCCTGCCCGAACTTCTTGAAACCATACACCTCTATATCTGAACCAGATTCTTTAATTTCTTCAATCGCCTTTTCAATCTTTTTCTTATCGTTGGGATCAATGTTACCTGATTTGATATTGGAATAGGACTGGTTTGACCAAAGCTGATCATATATTCGCATACAGGCTTTCGCACCACCTTCCAACTGGATATGAAGAACCGGAACACCTCTAAGGGCAGCAGAATAGCCGTGCCATTTTAATACACTGCTCTTCCCAACTCCAGACCTTCCAATCCAAAGCGTTGTATCACCTATTTCCATGCCACCGAAAGATACATCGTCCAACCTGTCAATTCCGAAAGGAATTTTTACTGGCTTTTCCGTTATTGTAGCAGCATCCATGCGTCTTTCAATCATACGCTGCTGAAAACCCCCAAAAACAGACTGAAAACCCCCTGATTTGGAACGAAAAGACATCTCCACAATCCTTTGCGATTCTTCCGCGTTCACACGGATAGCTTCTTCCTTCTTTCCTTCTTCGTAAAGGTCATGTACCCTTTTGGAAAGAAGTTCGAACTCCGTCTCTTTCACAAACGATTGAAGTTGGTCTATTGCTATTTCTCTGTCTATCAGATTGGCTTTCTTTATTTCCTTTGCAGCATCCAATACAAAGTCATTATCAGAAAATTTTTGACAGATAGCGCCAAGCGCGGGAAGTTTCCCCTTTTCTCTATATTGTTCGACAGCTTCTCTTAGTATGAATTTGTATCCAGGCCATTCTTTAGGGATCAATTCATATTTCAGATGCTCCGAAGCTATACACATTATGACTTCATCCGAAAACATCAATTTAAATATTTCGGACATAAAACCAGGATTCAGTTTATTCACGATACCAAAATTTAAACCAAATTGATACTAAAACCACTACTTTCGCCTTCTTCTCGTAAGGTGTTTATTGCAAACCAGCTTGAAAGGCATAAATCATCATGTCCCGAACTTGCTTCCAGTTTTCCTTTATCGCTTCTAAAAGTGATAGAAGAAAACTCACTGAACATCAATTCCACCTTTTCCCTTGTTTCACCTTCCTTGTAAGGCGTTCTGATCTGTCCTCTTTCAAACATGGCAGACAAAGACGGAAGTCCGGTGTACAAGTCCTTTTTGTTTCCTTCCGTAGTGGTAAATTGTTCGATATTGGTAAGTCCTCTTTCTCTTGCAAGTGCTGACAATATCCCTTGAAATCCGTTAGCTTCGCACACGATCTTATCAGGCTTAAACAAACGATTGAAAAGAACAATCTTGTCCACCTGCTCATTGTGAGACATACCTTTTGCCCTGAAATAATTCACAAGGTGGTAATTACCGGAGAAATCAACACCCCATACGGAATAAACAGTGTAGTCAGCACCGATATTACCAGAAACAGCGAAGTCGCATCCCACAATCACCCTTCTAAGTTCGAACGGATAAAACTCTATGCTGTCCGCAAAGGAAACCTTATCCATGCTGGTAGTTGCCCTTCTAAGATATTCATACGGAAAAATAGTTGAGTTATCTGAAATAGGAATCACAAGGTACTCTCGTGCAAACACAATAGAACCAAGCTCTGTTCTTTTCCTTTTTATATCTTCAAACATATACCTGTCAGGAGCAAGAGGTCGTCCATCCGGGAATATGATAGGATATTCAAACAGATAAAAACGCTTATCCCCCTTAATGACATTGTACAATTCGTTAGGAGCAGTAGAATAAGGCGTACCGGACACAATCAGATATCCGTAAGGCTCAACAATAGGAGTAATAGTCCCTCTAAATGTTTCCTTTAGCTTTTCTCTTTGCTCATCGCTGTAAAGAGAACTTTCGTCCGGCATATCATCTATGATTGCTGCTCCAACGTGCAAACCACGAATAAACCCATCTTTACCACGAACATGAAGAATCGCACCATTCTCACCTTCTATTGCCGTTTCTCCAAGTTTAGCCTTGCCGTTCGGATCAAGTTTTTCCTTCAATATATCATTGGTGGATATTTCCTCTATAATCTTGTTCACATGCACTTTTGCAAGTGTCATTGTGTTTGTGATCATAGCGGTTTCTTTCCGGTTCTTATTGTCTATCGTATCCCCTCCATACAGCATAGGACGTGTATAGGAATACAACCTCCATAGGGGGAACGCATAGCACCACTCGAAGCTGTTGTGTGTTACTGTGCCGTCAGCGAGCAAAAACTTATGATCTCCGTCACAAGCAAAACCGTAATACTCACCTTCATCCAGTAAGGTTATAAAGATTTCCGTTTTCTTGAATTTCCCATCCCTTGAAACTTTATAACCTTCATATTTGGCAGCTCTTCTTTGGTTCATTTCGGCGATTTCAACAGGAATATAAGTGCCGTCAGCAAGACAAAGGATGTGTCCTTCGCTTACTATATAGCTATCTCCACCTTTCTGTCTTACTTCGTACATATAGGTTTCTCCGTGGTGCAGTTCCAAGACATTGCGAGATTTCAAATCTTGTCCCATCACCTTATCACCTACCCTTATATCCTGGACTTTTTTTAGCAAACCATCTGCCATAACTATCAAAGTATCAGGAGAAACGCACTTTCCACTACTTCGCGAACACAAATAGCTGCTCCAGGGAAATAACTGTGTAAGATTCCCCCACTCCAAGTTTCGCCACCCCATATTGAAATTGGAAAGGACTGTCGCCTTGAAATAGTTAAAAGACAGAATCCTTAGATTTTCATCCATTGAAGCAAACAGATTGTCCACATACCCCAGCTTTTCCGTGTCAAGCGAACGTCCAAAATTCATGGCATACTCGGTCTGGTTGATTATAGTGTCCAGCATTTTGTCCAAATCCTTTCTGCTTCCACCAGAAAACAAGGATCGCACAGTAGTGGAAGGAAGCCGGTCTATAATGTCGTCCACCGTTGTAAACAACCTTTTTGATTGTAGTTCGGTAAGTATTCCGCCCTTTGAATTGTATATGACTGCCATTTTTACAAAGCAAATTTTTCTCGGAAAGGATTTCGTGCAGATGAAGTTCCACTGTCAGACACGCCTTCTCCCCTTAACTTTTTTACAAAATTGATCATCAAAAGCGCATTAGCATAGGTATCATCACCTGCGCGATGCGCATTCACCAAATCAATACCTTCTTTTTCGCAAACGGTATGAAGCTGATAGTTTTCCAATTCAGGATATGACATGTGTGCCATTTGCATAGTGTCAATGGAAAACTTTACATACTTCTTTAAATCATCCCCCATGAACTTGAAGAAGTTCTCCAAAAAGGCATTATCAAACCCTACTATGTTGTGTCCACATAATGTACACATTTGTCTGGGATTCTTGTACTTCTTAAAAAGTGCCTGACATTTCTTGAATATATCCTTTAGAGGTATAGCCTTTTCCTTTTGGATTGTTTCCGTTATCCCATGCACCGCTTCCGCTTCCGAAGAATAGATAAGACCTTCTTTGTAGTCACGCGGAAATATCATAGACAATTCTTCGCAAACTTCCAACTTTTCCATATCTATTACAACAAAAGCCAATTCTATTAATGCTATGGTGTCAAAAGCAGGCTTTTCAGCAGAAGGTAAACCAGAAGTTTCGCAGTCATAGCATATTATATATTTACTCGCACTTTTCATAACTATTTAAATTTTTCATTAGTAAACTTCCATTTAAAACCATATCCTGTTTTCAATCTTCCCCATAAACAGCCTTGTATAGCTTGATACGAAACGCCTGTTTTGCGAACAGCATCCATAGTACCATTAAAAACAGCAATCAAATTATCGTTTAAATCATATTGCGCTATTTTTAAATTTGTTCTAATAACTGGCTTGCCATTCAGCCTACTTTCTCTGCATTTTTGATTATGTTCCATAGAATATTTGCGACCCCTATTCGCTTCCCTATTCCTAATTTTATGTATTTCTGTTCTGTTAGAAGCATATTCAGATTGTTTCTTTCTTGCTTCTTCGCTCAAAGAAAATGTTCCTCCACACGATCCACCAGTAGATTTATTTAAAAGAGGTTGTCCCATTGATTTACAAAAAGAAATCCAAAATCTTTCTTTTTCATCAGCATCTTGTTGATTATAACATCTATCTATTAAAATAATAGAAGGACGATTCCCGTTTTTTAACAAACTAACAAACCAATTTTGCTTATCTTTATTCCTCTTTCTCATTTTCCCTTGTTCAGCACACATAATATGGTAACAATGATGATTTAAACGTTTCTTTAGCGATCCCCTTGTTTGTCCTATATAGAACAAACATTTTGAGCCTATTTCAGGATCATACAAAGCATAAATGTAAAAATTACTATTATCTGTTTTCACCTCTACATCATTATTTGTTTCCCGTAAACTCTTGCTATCTCAAACTCTGCCATGCAACCTTTTGATGCTGCCCAATCAAAAACAAAATAAACGGCATCGCACTCTAAAAGAGCCTTAACGCTCTCCCCCATGTAATAGGAATATGGTTTATCCGGTTCACTACAAGCGTCAAAAGGTGTTATCACTTCATATCCCTTTTCTTCGAGCCATTTCTTGACTTGATTTGCGTATTTCTTTGTTTCTTCCAAATCATGCCCTGTTATAGGCAAGCTAACATACACTTTTGTTTTCATCTTCTAAATTTTTGTCTATTTGTATCTCTTACAAGCTGCCAAAGTCTTACATTTCCTCCTTCCGGTACACATGGATCGATATACAGATTTCCTCCACCTATATAAGCAGGAACATTCCCTGTCGTGCTATAAGCTCTAATATCCCACAGAGTGAATTTCTTGCCATTTCTTTTCGAGAAATGTTGATTGAAATACTCTGTCATCCCTGTAAGATTCAAATTTTTTGTTAATATTTCCACGCTCTATCAGTTTAAAACTAATTTCAGTCTATCAAAATCACGAGAACAATCATCCTCGTTTTCATACCGTATATGGATGTTTTTATAGGGGTTGTCCTTCAAATTGACAGCATCCGGCATTTCATTTATGATTATTTCCGGTATCCCCTCATCCGTATATTTCATTTCAGCAGAGACTATGTATATCCTTGTAAGTGCCAGTTTCCCGATTGAAAAGACAAACAATCTCTCTTTCTTGAAATAGTTCTTTTCGCTCCATTTCGTATATTCTTCTATAAAATCCGCTACGCTTGCGTCACTTGGGAAAGCGATCACCTTCTCCAGCTTCTCTTTGAAAACGTTCATTTTCATATCCCCAAGCAATTCGGAAATAGAAGTAAGAAGCAATTCCATGTTTTCATTTAATCTCATTCCCATCCTCCCCTATTTCAATTAATGTGTTCCATTCTCTAAGAACAAACCTTTTGTGATTGTTCTCTGCTTCTACCACTAACATCGTCCCATCTTCCACAGGGTAGGAATCAATCACTTCCCCTTCGAAGTAGTTTCCTTCTTCCGTCCAACATACTTTCATGGTATCAAAAAATTTAGTTATCAATCTTCATAAAGCACATCCATATTGTTTTGCTTTGTCTTCCTGTTGTGTGTCCAAATAAAGACTTATACGGAATTACTTTTAGTACATCTTTTGCAGATATTTCAGATTCATTCCATTTGAAAACCAATATACCATTTACTTTTAAAACACGCATACATTCTTCAAAACCTTTTCTTATTAAGGGTTGCCAATCATCAGGAAGTTTGCCATATTTCTTAGCCATCCAAGACATCTCTCCAAGTGTCTTTAAATGTGGCGGATCAAACACTACCATATAAAAAGATTCATTCTCAAAAGGCATATTAGTAAAGTCACCAACAATATCAGGTTTAACTTCTATTGTTCTTATTTTATCCTTATCTTTTGCATATAACGTCTCTGTTCTTTTATCCATAAATAAAACATTCGGATTCTTCTTATCGAACCAAAACATCCTGCTACCACAACAAGCATCTAATATCTTCTTTCCCATAACGCATATTTTCTTTTACATTCTTGATATATTTCTCCGAAACCTTTCCTCTATGAAGAATAATCGCCCTATCAATATCCTTATTCGGGTTGTAATGTTGTTGATAAATTTCAAACATCTCTCTTGCCTTTAAAGGATCAAACCTATCATTATAGGAGTAAATTCTCTTTCCTTTAATACGGTTCACTTCATCCACATAAATTTTCAACATTTGAAACCTGCCGGAAGCTGAACTTTTAGGATTTCTTGCACTATCGTCACAGCCTGATTCAACCATGCAAATAGCATGAACCAATCTTTCCCAAACCACCCTGTCCATCGCGTCTTTCTTGTTACTGATAGCAGAAACTCTAATATCAGAAACAAGTAACGGAAACAAAGATAATATTGATACGGCGATTACTTTCCTCATAAAATTTCCCTTTCCCCAAATTCATGTAACCTATGGCAAGCGGAGCAAAGAAGTTCAATGTTGTCTTTGTCCATTTTCAAGTCCGGTCTCGCTCCGCGTGATCGTATGTGTGAAAAGAAAATGACTTTCGGTTCATCTCCTAAAGGCTTCCCACATTTCGCGCATACATGTTCTCTTTCTTCCCATATTTCCATGAATAGGGATTTAAGGTCACCTCTCCTTTCTTTCCCTGTTTTCTTGTCGCATTCCTTACAGAGCCACTTCATCCTATTGTAGATGTAATGGCTCTGCTTACAACAGACACAAGGTCTTGCTTCATATTTTTCTTTCTTTTGCAGTCCCATGTCACCAGTTACCCAAAAGTTTTCCGTCCTGTACAAAAGCCCAAAAGCCTACAGGTTCTTCTTTTGTTATCAGAGGAATAAAAAGCATTGTGTTTATATCCCCTCTACATAAGACTTTCTTTCCGTCTTTTGCGGGCAAATATCCCCACATGCCTCTTTTTATTTTCTCTTCCTCTGTAAGAGAATCAAGAAATTTCTGTCTTGCTTTATGCTTCCGCTTTCCCATATTGTCAGAATTTTAAAGTTTTCAATCTTTCAATCTGTTTTTCCAATGACAATATCCGTTTTCTAACCCTTTCATTAGCACTTTTCCTTGCTTCTTCTTCGGTAAAGAAAACATCACTGCCTACTCTTGAAAAAACACATTCCCCTTTGACAATTACCAAATCCTTATTCTTAAATTCACTACCCTCTACAGTAACCTTGTTTATAGTTCCTTTTGTGAGAGCATAACGCACATCATACATTGTTCTTTCTTCTTTCATATCGCATTTCTTGTATTCTGTTAAACTTCTCTACCAATTCAATTACCCAATCTATCCTTTCTTCACTCCTTCTATCCGAAAGATAGACAAAACCAAAGCTCTTTACGAATTTAGGATTCCCAAACCACCCATACTTTACAATCAAAAGCTCTGCCCTTTTTGTGTCATAGAAGCAAGGAACAATCTTCACTTCTAATTCTTTTCTTCTTTGTTTAAATCCCCACATGCCGTTTCTTTTTTATCTTTCCATTTCTCTTTACAAAGCAATATATATCTGCAACCTTTGCATTTTTCTTCATCAAGCAAATAGCCATCGAAGCTATCGCATAGGATATATCCTTCTGGAGAATCAAAATAGAGTTTCCTTTGCTCGTCCAGATAACTTTCTGAAATACCTTCTTCACTTTCTATAGGATTGAAAAGTTCATTTTCCATCACAAATTTAGAGGTGAAGTATATGTCCCTTTTTGTTCTTTTTCTCCATCTATCTATGGCTGTTTTTCCTATGACATTCATAAGAGGAACTACAGGGAGATTGGATAGTTTGAGAACAAACATCTGTCGGTTGAACTGAAACGTAAGATATTCCCAAAGATTTCCTACTTTATCGTTAGACAAAAACTCATCCAGTTTCTCCCTGTCCTTTCTTTTTGGACGGAACTCGTAAGCTGGGTTACTTGATAGTTTTCCTTGTAAATAGCTGTAAATCAGTTTAAATTCCTCTTTTCTTGTCATATCGAAATTGCAATTATTGCATACAAAAACTTAATATTTTTGAAGTTAAAAGAAGGGGAAATTTCTCTCCCCTTACACCGACAAAAATACAATTATTGTATTTATTCCCAAAGCAAATTAATGTTAAAAATTTCCTCTGTCTGCTTTTCCACCTTTTTATAGCGGTTCTGCGTGTTCATATCTCTCTCTGCCACAAGATCATAGTCACTTTTTATAATTTCCTTGTCAAGCGACCGGCAAAACCACAAACAGATTTCTTTTCCTGCTTCCATATCGCCAAGCGATACCGGTTCTTCCTCTTTTGCTTCATGGAACTGAATCCAATAAGGCTTTTCGTTCATGGAAGATGTGCGCGAAGTAACCGGATTTTCTTCTTCATCCTTTCCCATCCCTATAGCTCCTACCGTGATTGTTCCATAGGGGTTATCCGTTACAGAAGAAAACCATAATTCAACGTTTTTAAGCGTTTCTGTGCCCTCATTTTTCAAAACAAGAGCAACATATTGGCTACGAGGATTTGAAGCCAAATTAAGGCTTATTTCATCAAATAAATTGCCAAAAACATCATTAGGCACAGGTGTAGAAGATTTGTACCCTCCCAACGAATCTGAAACTTTTGTCTGCGGACTGTTATATCCCGAACTGACCGTATAATAAAACCGTAACATAAGCCTTAACTTTTAGAAGTTGACATGAATATATTCCCAAGCGACCAATATTCGCTTTTCACTTCATTGTAAACAGATACCGTGCCGCCAGAATTTTGTACACGAGCGATATAATACTCGTCCGGTTCTTTTTCCGGCGGAGTGCTTATGCTAACTTCCGGTACTAAAGAAATGGTATAATCGTCATAAGTGTATAAACCGTTTCGCTGCTCGGAAGTCAATACACCTCCCAAAGGAAGTGTCCCAAGCACAATAGCTCTTAAATTGGATTCAGGAGTGAATGTAGTAGCGGACGTAAGAAGTAAATTCTGATTGTCTATTATATTCACAATCTGATAAACGCCATTATTCAAAGGAACAGAACCGTCTTGTTTTTCAAACCGGATAGAGACGGGGGTTGATGAAGATTGACCTCTTACCTTACCTGTAAAATCCACAGAACCAGAAACGATACCTTGTGAGTTTACGCTTACATATCCCTTTTCGTAATTTCTTGTTTTGTAAGCAATCTTCACCCAATAGAAATTGCTGTCGTTCGGTACAAGAATATTATCTTCTACATTGATATCTATAAAGTTCCCGGCACTGGTAAGAGCCATCCCAGGAAGTACCTTAATAGTGCCAGAGTTTGTTCCTGTTTCCACTTTAAAAGGTTCTACAAGATTTTCATCTTCTACTGGTTTGTTAACTGTATTAGGATTGATCTTAGACGGGTCATTCGTAATCATCCCAAAGGAATAAGATGCCTGTAACACCGCCTTCATAAGCGGTGCTGTGGCAAAGAAAGAAATCATATTTGAAAGCTCTTCTTTCTCTAAAAAAACATTTCTACTAACATTTAACTTGCTCATACTCAATATTTTAATTATTTTTGACTTATTTCCATCCACTCGGAACACCCTCGCAATTTGTGCCTGTAAAAGTCTGGCTATGACTTGTTACGTTATTGTTTCCAGACTCCGTTATCTTTACATAATTGGATGATCCTGTAAGGATTTGAATAACAGGAACAGTTCCAAGTTTAGAACAACCATAAAACATTCTGTCCATATTAACTTTCCCTACCCCTGCAACAGAACGGTCATAAAAAGATGTATAAGAAACTGCATAAGTCTGTTCTGTTCCTAAAGAAAGATTTGAACAGCCTGAAAACATTTCGGTACAATTCAAGCTATTGCCAATATTTTCAAAATTGGTGTTGTTAAACTGATTTCCTATATCCACATTCACAGGACGTGCAGATGTTCCCGGCTTCCCTACATAGTTTCCTGTTCTGCCAAAAGAAGTGAGTGACGTGCATCCTGCAAAGCATCTCCTAAGGTTAGTGAGTGTTGTAAGGCCATTGAAGAACTTAGCGGGAATTTGTTTCACGCCCGTGTTCTCAAACATACTTTCTGCATTCTGCAACTTTCCATTCTTCATATCAAAAGAAGATATGTCAGACAAGTTCTTGCAATTAGCAAACATTCTTGAAGCATTCGTTACACTTGACGGAAGTCCCTGCCCATAAGGAATAGACAAATAAGTACAATTCTCAAACAATGACTGCATGTTTGTTGCCTTCGAAGAGTAAGAGAACATAGCAGTAGACCAACCGTCAACAAGACTTGTACAACCGACAAAGCAACCAACAAAAGAAACAATGTTTGTACAATATCTGAACCACAATACTGGAAGTTCGGTTATGGCTGTGCAACCTTGAAATGTATATTGCATATACTGTGCATTCGTTGAATTGCTAAATGGAGAAGTTGTAGCTGATTGACCTCCTGTATTTTTCAAAGCTGTGCATTCATAAAATACAGCATGGAAATCTTCTGTACCACCTCCCTTTCCAAAAGTACCATTACCAACACATGAAGTCAAATTTTTGCAACTTCTGAACATAGAAGAATGATAAATGCATGAAGTAGGAACAAGTTGTCCACTCGGAAGGCTTGTCACGCCACTACCCCAAAATGCGCCGGCAGCAGAATTGCCTGTCATTTTAGTAAACAACCCGGAAGGAATAGACCTAAGACTTGTGCAATCTCTAAACCAACAGATAACACCCCCTGAAATAGAAGGAATTGTGTTTGTTGCAATCGATGAAAGACTTGTGCATCCTCTAAAGGCAGAATGATTACCTCCGGCTGCGTCTATATTATAAGTTCCGGTACTTCCTTGTATGGAAAATGACACGGGCCACTGTTTAATGGCCGTAGCTCTCGTATGATTTCTGAAATTGGCATACACAGTAGAAGGGTTGCTTGTGTTCCTGCTTCCTCCCTGCACTCTTACTTCGCTTCCTATTATCTCATAAACACCACTTGACACAGAAGGTTTTTGTGGCGACCCACTATAAGAAACGATAAGAGCTTTCCAAAGATAAAGGTAAATGCTACTTCCTCCTGCGTTCGTTGCTTCATCTCCTGTCCCTACGCATTCCGAATCCGTAGCGGAAGCATACACATAACCTCCAGAAGGAGAAGAAACCGTTATCCTGCCACTTCCATTTGTCTGATCTGTGCCACTGTAATAAGATGAACCGTCAGGCGCGGTAGCTCTTATATTCACGGAAGCATAAGGTTGCAATACATTTTCCTTTCTAAGATAAATATAAGTTGTCGTAAGCTCATAGTCAAGAGTGAAATCTATATACGTGTCAGCTCCCGATATTGCAATATTGTTTTTCGTTTGGGATTGATAATTGTCTGCCGTACAAGTGGCATTATATGACCCTGATTGTATTCCAGTAAGTGTAAGCTGTCCTTGTGAGTTGGTGTACCCACTCTTTCCTCCATAAGTCACGTAAGCCCGATTGATGTTATATCCATTTCGGGATTTCACTGTAATATGGGCACTGTAAGTCTTATTGGAAACACCCACCCTTTGCTGTGGCATTGTTTCCTGATTGACTGTGACAGAGCCTTCCGTAGGCTGATAGTCATAAACGGAAACCTCATATTTGTAAGTCTTTCCCATCTGCATCGTAAAGGTCGTTGTACCGTCCGACCCTGTATTCTGCGTGCTAAGTCCTTCGGGTTTTACAGAAGCTCCTGAAACTGGAAGTCCTGTATCGGAATTATAAACATAGAACTGCACTCTCGTTTCTTTTCTTGGCATCGCAACATTCACTGTTTTTGGAAGGTCATTTGGTTGCACAACGCCCGTCTGATCACTGAAATATTGCTTCGAAGCCACCCAATCATAACGCATTCTCGGAACGGAGAATTTGATTTGCCCGTTATTCGTCAGACCTGTCTGTTCTCCCGCTCCCCCTTGATTAAGTGTTATTCTTGTACCGTTGGAAATGATACCGTTATCCTCTGTTACAACAAATGTAAGATCATATAAAGTTTGATCCATATAGATGCTCACCACTTGATCATTTCCATTTACGGTAAATTGCTGCTCTCTGTCCTCGTATTCCTCATAGGATGCTATGACGGTATATTGTCCATTGGGAAGTTCCAATACAACACCGGAAGAATCTTTTTGTGTAAAATCTTTACCGTTCACGTTTACTTTAGCACCTTCAACAACCGTTCCTCCAGCACCAAAAACTTTTATAGTAGTCTTGTGGGTAAGTTGTTTCAAGTCTATCGTAAGATTCGAATTATTATAAAACTCATAGTTTTCCACATATACCCGTTGATGATTGTTGTCGTAAAACACATCATAAGAATATTTTCCACCCAACACTCCTTCAAAAACAGCCTGTCCATTGTTAGAAGTCTGTTTTGTCAAACCAGCAAATTTCACAGTAGCCCCATTTAAAGGCTTTTTCTCCCCTGTAAAAGTGTTGTAGTCATTCACAGTAAACGTCATGTCATAAGTAGGCATAGGATTGAAATTCACTTGTATATCCTTATTGCTGTCCACAGCAACATCACCGTTTACAGGAATCCAGTTTTGCTTTTCAACAAGATAAGTGTAACCACCTCCCAATATATTCGTGAATGTCACTTTCCCATTCGTGCCCGTTCTTTTGCTTTCCGAATAAGCGACAGTATCCTCTGTTGCCAGTCTGTCCTTTGCGGTAAGTGTCACATTTGCACCTTCCACTGCACCAGTAGATGAATTTGTCACTGTAAATGTAACCGTATATCTTGGTATCAATATAAGTGTTACAGGTTCGGATTGATCGTCTTGTACATTGATGTTCTTACTTATGGTATAATAATCCGTCTTGCTTACAGTATAAGGGTATAAACCAGGAAAAGCCATAAATATGGCATTACCAGAAGAATCCGTATATTTAAATTCACCATTAAAAGCAACAAGGGCATTTTTTATAGGTCTTTCATTTTCGTCCCTTACAACGAACGTGACTTTTCTTTCATACACATCTCCTTGCATTTGAATATATTCCACCTGCGTTTCTTCATCGTCTTCCAATACCTGAAACAATCTATCTTCTATATTCATGAACAAAGACTTCTCCACATCAATAGAATAATCACCAGGATAAAGTACAATAGATGCTTCCCCGTTTCTGTCCGTCACAAGGCGTTTGTCTAAAATGGAAATGGAAGCTCCTTCTATGTAAGCTCCCCTATCCGACAATACTTTGAAAATGACATTCTTTTCTTTCAAAGGTTGAATGTCCTCGCTGCCCATTATGTTTTTGTAAGCAACAAGGTAATCTTCTGCAAATCCTTTTACTCCTTCCTCGCTTGTAAGGGAATTGTTAAGATAATAGGCTACTATCACGTCCTTTTCTCCTAAATTCCCTTGGTAAAATGGGAGAAAAAGTGGTTTTATCTTTATATCATAAATATATACGGGAACAGAAGATTTTGACCTGTCTTGGGTAAGACTTAATGACAAGAATTTCATCCCGTCCTTCATTTGAAGCCCTCTCCCTTTCGGGAAATTAAGCTCTAACTGCTTCGCGTATGCTCTATTCTTTCTTGATAGAATTGCCCGGCATTCATAATACACTCCGGCTACAGGAAGTTCCAGGATTCCTTTGCTGCCTGAAACAAAATTATTGCTATCCACACTTCCGTAAGATTCCTTACATATCATAGGTTGAACGGCTTCGTTAAACGCTTCCACACCGAATTTCAAATTTTGGTTACTTGTCGAAGAAACCTTTACTTTGAAAGAAATCTGATAAGTAAGATTCTCGGAAATAGGAAGGAGCTTCGTTTTGTCAATTTCAGAAGAAATACCCACCAAAGCATTCCCAACGAAAGTCATTGCCTGTATAGGAGTGCCATTGTTGTCTATATCATCCACAATAACAACACCTGTAGGGTTCACAAGTGGATAGGCATTCAAATCTTTTACACTTTCCGTTGTTTCATACCCTTTTGTAACATTCAGAACCGTGTCTGTCCTGTTCCATGTAGGAGAGCTATGTCCCATTGTCCATCCAGTATCACGAGACATCAAAAGGGCAAATATAAACTCATCCTCCGTCTTATATCTAATAAGACGGAGAAGCTCCCCAAGTATCGCGCCTTCCTTGTTTACAATATCAAGTGTTCCTCTTTTTCTATATTCCTTCACATAATTGTTGAACAGATATTTCATCTGTTCGAGTGTGTCCACTTCATCTGTCACAAGTCCTCTGTTTTCAATAAAAAGTTCAAACAGAATCTTGTTCGTATCAATCTCGTTATATTGCTTTGCATACAAGACAACAAGCGCAAAGATATGACAGACTGTTTCCCAATACGCCTTAAAATCCTCTCCGTCCTTCTTTATAAAAGTAGGAAGAATGCCGGGAGAAGATACTTTTTCAAGTACATTCTCCGCCCATTCCATTACAGCAGGATCATTTTCTTCAAAGAACCGTTTGAACACGGTTTTATTGTAAATTTCCTGTGACATCCTTAACTTATTGATAATTAAACTTTCTCTACATACAATCCAACAAGGGCTGATAAATCATGTGTAAGAGGTTGTTCACTATTTCTTGTACATTTATATTTTACACCATTTTGGATATAATATTTGTCTTTGAATATTTCCATAGGTGGAATGTAAACAATAGGATCATCTATAGTACCTTTGTGTTCTTCATCTACTACTTTCCACAAACTTGCAGTAGCCATAGAAGGTTTCCAATTATCTTGAGTAGTATGTTCTTTTATACATTCCCAAAGAACATTATCAGATAAATATCTTTCTCCTACTTTAACAGTGATACCTGCAACCCATTCTGGATAATGATCTTTAACTTGTAATGCTTCACCCGGAGTAAGATCATATGCATTGATTTCTTTAGTAATCTCTTCATTAAGAACATTCAAAGCTAAGATACGACTAAAGTCTCTATTAATTACAGGTTCTTCTTCTGTACTAGTCCACTCTTCACTATTTAACAATTCAATAAAAGTCGGATCACTAAATGAATATCTTGGAAATGATTCATCTTCAAAAGGTACTAACATTTCTTCATGTAAAATAACTTTACTCTGATCTATACTTGTTCTCATTTCGGGCAGTATTTCAATACCATGTGATTTTGCCCATAATAAATCTACTATTGCGTATTTCATATTATTTTGCTTTTAAAGTTTGTAAATAGTTGTAGGCTTTGATACAGTCGTCTTTGGAGAGGACTGTAGGATAAATCGCTAAGTTTTTGAAAGCAATTTTAGTATATGCGTTACCTGAATATCCTATAGTTAAGAAATTTTTACTGGTAGATTCCGTTTCTTCATTATAAATAGATTCTTTCCAGTCTTTTGAATAAATCCTGCCATCAGAACAAATTGCATTAACGGTATTTTGATCGGGAATCAAAATATTTCTACCATTTTTTATATTAATGAGTATTGAATTATAATTATAATTATAAATGACTATACTATCAAATTTTACAATACCAGCATTGTCATTTTTCCCTGTATTTATAAGCTCCCAATCTCCTATTACAGTCCAATCATTACCCATTTTAAATATAGACGAAGTTATCTTATCATCCACCCCATCAGTAACCAGATATCCTTCGTCATTGTAGCCGCTCCCCTCTATGAACGCAAAGTTCGACAGTACAAGATCATTACCATTGTCCGTAATGTTGGCAATAGTAGCACGATCTTCGTCCTCGTTGGTTTTGCCTACCACTGTCCATGCTTGGTCGGGGAAAAGCCAGGGATATTGCTTCTTATACCAATCAAGAACCTTTTCATCGTCTTCATCGGTAGAGAAATATCCATTACAGATTGTTTGACCGGCAATGGCTGTTCTAGCAAAAGATGCATAAGTTGCATTCTTCCATAAATAATATAGCCCAGCGTTTTCCACCCAGTCCCCACACGTACCTGTTACAACTTTATTAGTTAATAAGTTCTTAATACATATATTATTACCATTTCGTTTACAAGCAAACAAATTAAGCCCATTAACAAAATTAGCATTTATATAATAGTTATTACCCGCTATAAAAGATACATAAACCAAAGACGAATATTGCATGGAAAAAGTTTTTTTGCTATCAGCTCCACACAAAATCATATTTCTTATCGGATTATTCTGAAACGGAATAAACGCCGTGTACACCGTATAGGTATCCTCGAAGTTAAGCTCCTTCTCTGTAACCGCAAAGTCGTCTACTCCGTCACCGAGGATAAAACCAGGGTAGAGGGGAAGTTGCTCAATGGTGATATTGCAGGATTCTTGAATTTTATTTAATTGGAAACCATAAAAACCACCATTAGCGGAAAATTCAAATTCAGGTAATCTATAAATCCCATCCTCTTTTATATTTAAAATCAAACCATTAGATGATCTATAATCAAGATTTTGACCTTCCACCAATCCACTTACTTTAACACTATAAGAAGGAACTGTAAATGAGGGCTGGCCACCATAAGCTTGATAATAAAGCTGAACACTGTTAATCTTAACAGAAGTTACATTGATAAAATTACCTGTATAAAAGATATCAACTCTACTTGAAGCGTAAGTCCAACGATTGCCTTTATAGTCTTGTTTGTACCCACCAACCCCGCTCATACCACCCCAAGCGAAATTCTTCATTTGCAAGTCATGGTCATTACCCGTCTTATCAACCCATACAGGATTGGTAGCCATTTGTTCATTAGTAAGACCTAATGCTGAATATCTGGCAATCATGCCAGGAATAGATGGGAAAGGAGGAATAGGAGATACTCCACCCCCTCCCCTAAATCTCCTAAAAGGAATTGCATTAATATTTCCTATTAAATTCATTGTCAATTCCTTTCCTTAAAAACCTATACTAAGATTGGTTGCCGTTGTCCCTTCTTTCAAAATCTTCTGAACCATGTACATAAGAGGTGACCCCAAATTTGCGCTCACTTCCGCTTCTGAAATGGTGTATTCCATTCCACCTGTCAAGATTACTTTAATTGTTCCTTCTGAAAGAGGGACGATTATAAACGGAACTTCTTGTCCGTTTTGATCGGTCAGAACAATATCTTCGTTAATATCAGATAAGTTCCATGCACTACTGATTAAAGAAGGTGCGGCTTCGCCGTTAGTGGTTATCAGCTTATTGGAATTAGCTGTTACTGTTCTCTTTATAATTTCCATTGCAATGATTTTTTAAACGTTTAAAAACAAAGTATATACTTATCCACAAAGATAATCTTTTCCGAACAAACACGGTAAGTTTGTACCTCTTTTATAATCAAAGCAAAAAAAAGGAGAGCAAGGTGATTATACACCACTTTACACTAAAAGTGTAAAATAGCACACATTTATACGGAAATCCGTACCGGGTTCCACCAATACCCTCTACCTTCTGGTAACATCGTTACATCAAAGGATTCTTTTTCTGATTTGCGGATAACGTTAAATGCTCCGTTGATATCGGCGTTAATGATCTTACCAGAAGAGGTTTTGAACAACCCTCGTTTGATTCTTCTTCCTTTGTAAGATTCATGTTTACAAATCCGTTCATTATCTAAAAAGCTACATTTTGAAGTATAAGATTCTTCAACGATCTTAACATTGATTCCTTCTAACGTAGCTTTGTAAGATATCATTGAGATAAACACATTAAAAGGAATAGATACAAAATTTTGATTGTTTCGTTTTCCGATATTGATCTCTTGTTTCCAGCATTTGTTATGACCGATTATGATCGTGTTAATACCATTAGAAACTACGTGATTAACCAATATCCTACTTGCCTTATGAAGATAATCTTTGATCTTATTATTCCTTTTGTTTATTAATGACCTGATTTGTTTTGAAATTTGTTTGTTATCCTTTAATTTAGATTTTAAGAATGCTAATCTTTTATTATAATATTGGTTGATAGACTTTAGTGGTCTACCATTGATGATAAAACAAGAACCGTTATTAGAAACACAAGATGCTAAATTATCTAATCCTATGTCTATTCCAAGGTAATTCCCATTGTCAGACATAAGATTCTTTTCCTTCTTATTGTAAACTATTTCAAGAACAATATACCCGTTCTTAGGAACGAATCTAAGTTGTTGAATATTTTGCTTGTTAGTCCTTGTTGTAAAGGAAAACTGTTTTGGCAACTTAACAATGCCTTGTTTTATCCATTTTTGAGAAAAAGCTGTGGTTGTAAAAACAGCAGTATATAAACCATCCTTGTTAAGATACTTAGGTATTCTAACAAATTCGGAATACTCACCTCTATTTTTCTTATTTAGAAGATTGAAGAACGATTTAAAGTTCCTATCTACCATCATCAACACTTGTTGAGCAACTGGTGTTGGTAAAGCACGATAGTCAACATCGTTTTCTGTTCTTAGTTTCTTTTCGAGAGAATAGTAGTTGAGGTATTTATACTTTATAGTATTATCGTCTTTATATTGAAAGTAATGTTGTCTAACAACATACAATCCTTTATTGTATAAGTTTTTACACTTATGCAATAGGTCATAAAGTTCATTGTAATAAACAGAACTTGGCTTGATTGTATGTTGTTCGACTAATCTCATGACACAAATGTAGGAATTATTATTTATATATAAAAACAATTTCTTATACTTGTGGTGTAAAGTAGTATATAATCACCGAGAGCAATTAAAACTCTCCTTTTAGTTTATCAAATAGGTTCGTTGTGGTAGTATATACAAAATATACCTTCTCCTGGCTTCGTAACATTTCCTGCATCATCATCTGCCGGAGAGCATTCTTGTCCAGAACCATACCCAGCAATTCTTGTCTTTCCTCCGTCTGGAGAAGTGAAATCAGAGCCACCGTAGCCTGCACCTCCCCATGCACTTGCACCGGTTCTTTTCCCACTTCCAGTGTTCAAATATCCCGCTTCACCTTTACTTGTACCTCCAAAAATAGACTGGACAGGGATAACAACTGAGGATTGAATAGGTTCAGTTATGTCTCCAAAAACAGTATTTTCATAAGAACTTTTATATCCATATCTGCCATCTCCGCCCGGCGCTCCATCCGGTTGCATTCTTGGTCCTAAATTGGAAGCACTTTCTTCTTTTGCGTTTTGACTTCCGTAGCTTCCACTACAATAAAATGTGCCTCTCATGTGGGCAGTAAAACCACCGGAACTTTTTGCGTTATATACAGAATAATTGCCCAATCTACTTCCTTGTGGCATAGGATAATCAGCATCATTGTAAGCACTACCATTTCCATTATAGGCTTTGTATTCATAAGTTGTCATTCCTAATTTTATGGAATACTCCGTCCCATCCGTCCAAGCTCCTGTATTTGGGTCACCACTAAATGTAATTTTATTTATTTGACCATTTGAAATATCCGACATCAATATATTAGGAATATACACAATTTGTCCAGTTGTTCCACCCATCAATGCAAATTCATCCCAGGATGACCAATACTCAAATTTTTCACCTCCCCTCCCAACTATCAAAAGAGAAACGTATTTGTATGATGTATCTAATTGGTAAGAGGATTGGTTGCTTGTTATCTGCACCAACTTGTTCGGTTTGGATAAGGTGTATTCCAAATTCACACTTGTTTGATAAACCCCACTTATACTCCCTGTCGTTGAAAAATCACTGAAACCGGAAGATGTAATTTTAACCTGATAATTTCCTGCGGGGATTCTGTCAAACCGTGCCGTATATGTTGCTGGGACTGCCAAACCTACATGCTTCTGTCCTTCCGAATCTGTAAATTCCACAGTGCCACCTAAAGGATTTACTTTTACTTGCACCATATACAGCGGAGTAAGGTTTACTTGCACCTGCATTCCTTCACTATTCACTGTAACACTTTGTGAAGTCTCTTTTGAAAAATCCCCTTCTGGAACGTATAAAATGTACTGTCCATAAGGAACGTTGGTGAACGTTACGGTAGTGGTTATATTTTTAGTCTGAATCACCTCCAGTCCCGTACTGTCCTTTAGTTGGATTTGGCTTGGCATACCTTGTATTTGTCCAACTCTCCTTACCTGAACATTAATGGCACTGTATATTTGTAGAAGGAAGGTGTTAAGCGCAGTTTTCCCGCTTACTTCAACCGTTTCCTCTTTGCTTTCAAATCCATCTTTAGAAAAAGCTACTTTATAACTTCCGTCTGGTACAAATAAAACGACTGTCCCGTTTTGTGAAGTTGTACCGGAAGCCATCTGTAAACCTCCTTCCTTATTTTCAGTCACAATAACTGAAACGTCAGAAATATCGGTTGTTCCATCTATTGTGTTCCTATGGACAACTACTGTAAGCTCACTTGCAGGTTGCAAAGTAACCTCAATTGTTTTCGCTTCATTTAATACACCGACTTTCCCGTTCTGCGTTACATAACCATCAGCACTGACCTCATAATCATAATCAACGCCTAATACAGCAGAAATAACAGCTTCTCCATTGCTGTTTGTATTCTGCTGATAATTGTTTGATGCAGATGTCATTTTTACAAAAGCGTTCTGAATAGGAATTGCTATGTTAGATAAAGGAAGAAGGGTAAAAGGTAAAACTGTATACCTGTCATCTTTACCTGGTCCAAAATAAATCCCGTTTGTCCAATTAAGATTTGCATTATTTGAAGACCCATACTGGGTGCAAGTTTGAATAGATGCACTTCCCCATAAAGAAAGACCCAACATGCGCAAAATCTCTTCCACTTGTGTTTTGTAAGAATACAGAATGGTTACCTCGCCATATGAAGGTAAATAGCCATTCTGTCCATTCCCAAACATATATGTCTTGGCGTATTCTGCCGCAGGTGCATTGCCAGTTCTCAATTGAGATATTATCGTGTCGGTATAAATGAAACCATGCGTTGCTTTATATAAGTCTGAGGATGCTACATTGATATCTAATATTGGTGTATTGCTAATCAAAGTGCCTTTTCCCCCAAAAGCGTAGTTTTGAGCACTTATGGCTGTCGATGCCATAAACGAATTGGTATCGGTTGAAATACCTATACCACATACATCAGATGTTCCTTTACCAGATGATACCCATTCTTCTTTTGTGTAACGATTATTATCTTTATCATAAATATATACACCGTTTGGAACAGGATTGTATTCATAGGTACAGAAAGGACGAACTGTATATGAATTATTTTTGGTCGTTCTCCTTTTTGTGCCATTAACCCAACCAAAAATCCAAGCATTATTTGAATTATATTGTGTCGAAGTCCAATATGAACCACTACTCAATGGATCTGAACCGATTGTCGCACTTATTGAAGTGTCGATCTTAACTCTGCTTAATTGAGCTACACCCCACTGTCCACAAGAAGGCAAAAACCAAGAACCCGCTCCAAATCCTTCTGTAGAATAAGCTGCGCACTGATGTGCCGCCGTGCTTTCCGTTGGTTTCGCTAATATGATGCTTTGAGAATTTGTCTTACCTGCAAAATCACAAAGAGCTAAAGAAGTGTTTGTTTCAGTAACTACATTAGAAATAATGCCTAATGCATTCGTCCAAAAAGCAGAAGTCAGATTTTCCAAACCTATGAAATCAAAATCCTTGCTTCTTACATCAGTAATGACACCGACACAAGTTTTAGTACTGTCCAATTCAGTTGACCATGTTTTATCACCATATACAAAATCACCTATTTGAGGACGAATAAGTGAAGGCTGTTTTGAAGTTACCTTAAATGTTACATTTACATTATTTGCAATCAAAATTTCTTTGTTGATGGCAGGTGCATTTACATTCAACGTGCCTGATTGTGCTTCCAAAGGAGAAGGTGGGGTAACGGTATAATCATAGTTTCCATAAAGAACCTTGTTAACTGGAATATCCGAACTTTTTACCTTCTTTCCGTAGAAAGAGAATGTAATATTCAGATTTTTCAAATCATCTGCGGATAATGTACCTCCGTCAAAAGATTGCACATGCACTGACCAAATGGTAGAATTACCTATTGTTTTTGTATCCAACAAAAGATCAGAAAGCTGGAATCTTTGAATTACATCATTTTCCATCTCCACCGTTAAGGGAGCGTTTTGCGAGCCATAAGTTATAACTATCTTCAGATTGGACGAAACGCCACTTACCTTAAAACCAAAATCCAAAGCCTTGTGATAATCCACTATCTTTTCTGCGCCAATTTGGAAAAGACCATTCGAAAACCCTATAAGTCCGGCATCCACATTAAACAAAACATAAGTCTCTGTAGAAGCTGTCGATGTCTTGATTACACTCGTTAAAGTAAGGTTCTTTTTCGTTCCATCCCAACTTCCTTCCCAGCCATCTATCCTATTTGAGTTGTAAATTCTGGTAAGACTTTCCGTAACACTACTATTATCCTTATCCTGAACAATTGTCAATGGAGAGACAATTACACCATTGGGGAAATAGGTCTTTAATTGATCTGTTGTTACGCCTTCCGATGGAACAAGATATTTTTCATCTTCTTGAAAAACAGGACAACCGGAAAAATCCGCATCGCTATCTTGTGACCACTCAAACTCTCCGCCATTAAACGTCATAGTAGCTACGCCAGACGAGTTAGTCGTCCCTTTGTATTTGTTAGATGAATCGCTTCGATCTGTCATTTCGATAATGGCATTCTCAATAGGAGAACTATCATTTTGACTTTTTACAGTAAATGTAACCGTTGAAATTTGAAGCATTTCAACACTTATGTTCTGGCTTCCATCTGCAATTGTAAATTCACCTGTTACATCTTTATAACCGGATTTCTTTGCTGTATAGATATACTGTCCGTTCTTGTAAGCCAAAGTAAGAATACCATCAGAAGCAGTAGCTCCACTTGCAACAGGTGTGTCTGGAGATTCTGCCTTGGCAAAACTTATAGCTACATCTTGTGTGGATGGAACAGTCTGGAAAGTAACATTGTATTTTACATAATCAGCCAAATCCAATTCAATGGTGCTTGCGGTAGTTGCCACACTAAATGTTCCACTTGGCACTTCCACCAGATTAGGATTATCCGTACTTGTAGTAGGAATCTGATATTGATAATCCCCTGTAGGAAGATCAATTGCCGCGATACCCTGACTGTTTGTTATAATGGTTTCAGGAAGTGCCCTTGCGCTACTTTGTCCTACAATTATCTTTACATCCGCCAAAGCAGAATTTCCTACCTTTGTATGGAATGTAACTGTCGCTCCGGGAACAAGTGTTATCTGTACACTTTTTTCAGCTTCTTCGATTCGCACATTTCCTGTCCCGTTTAAAAAACCTGTTTTTGAATAAGCGTAAGTATGCGTTCCTGTGGAAAGATTTATTGTTGCTATACCGTCTTGCCCCGTTGTAATTGTATCATTACCATCAATAGTAATTTCAACGCCTTGTGTGGCTGGTGAAGTTGTAAATGTAGTTTCAAATCCATAAGTCAATTCTATCACTTTCTCCTGATCGGCATCCTGAACACTTCCCACTCCTTCTTCCGGCGAATATCCTGTGAGTGACGCATTCCAATCATAAGCACCGTTTATTACCTGCACAGGATCAGTTGTTCCATCATCTTTTGTTTTAAGACTTACAGTATTTCCACTTAATATGGCCGGTCCACTTACACTGACAGTCACATCTTTTAAGCCTGATTTTCCTGCGGCGGTCACTTTAAAGGTAAGATTCCATATCTTCTTCAATATCTGCGTAAACGTAGCCTCTCCAGTTACTTCAAATGAAAGAGTTTCAGTCTTATAGCTGTTCTTCATGAATGAAGCGGTATATTTACCAGCTTTTAGACTGATTATCGCTTCTCCTGACGCATTTGTGGTAACTGTCTTGTCCTCATTTTCTATATCAATAGACACTCCTTGCAAAAGATTGGGCGAAGCCATGTTATCTTTTACTACAAACGTAATGTTATATGATATAGGGGTAAGTTGAGCTAATACGTTCTTGTTGCTACCGGAAACTTCCACATTACCTTGTGTCTGGACATAGCCTTCCTTCGTTACCGTATAAGGATACTGCCCGTCAGAAAGACGAACCGTTACCAAACCACCCTGCGAAGTCTGATAGTCCTTTTCGTTGATATGAATATTAGCGTTTTCAATTGCAACACCTTCATCTGTCTGTACAGTAAATACAATATCATGCTTCTTGTACTCCATATTTACAGGGAAAGACGGAATATCCGCACTTTCTACTTCCAATTCACCGGAATAATCATCCATTCCTAAAGCTGTCACTGTAAACGGATAAGTGCCATTCTTTAATTGCAAAGACACCTGTCCATTGGATTGCGTCTGATAAGACGTTGCATTTATCTCCACTGTAGCCCCCTTAATAGGTTCTTTCAATGGATTTTTTACCGTCATTATGACATTGTAAAGTCTTGCCTTTAAACTTATTACACTACTGTTATCACTGTCAAGAACAGTAACCGAAGAACTGCCGTCATAATATCCCGACTTTGTTACGGTATAAGGATATGTCCCGTTTTGAAGGCTTACAACAGCTTGCCCTCTTTCATTTGTAGGATAAGAAGAGCCATTGATATTTACTGCTGCTCCTTGTGCCGGACTACTGTTATCACTGTCAAGAACAGTGATAACCACATTATAATGTTTCAATACAAGGGTTCTTTGAATAAATGTATCCTGTCCTTCTACGTTGAACGATCCGGTCAAATCATCATATCCCTTTTTCTGCACGGTGTAGCTGTAATTTCCACTCTTTAATTTTATAGTAGCTTGTCCAGAACCGTTTACATTCAATACTCCCGGCTGTCCTTCTATTTTGATTGTAGCTCCTTCTGCCGGATTCCCCTGATTTACCTGCGAAATATTAAATTCCACATTGTATAAAAAGAAATCCATCTCAAAGGTAACGTCCGCATTCTGGTTGTTGACCTTAATTTCCCCCTGTAAAGTATCATACCCTGTCTTTTCGATTGTTACAGGATATTCACCATTTACAAGTGGTATTTCCGCCTCTCCATGCTGGTTCGTAAGATATTCTCCATTGTTTACCTTTACAATGGCATTCGGTATAAGCTGATTTTCCTTATCCTTTACAATGACAGTAATCGTCCATACCTTAAATTCCAATTCAGGATATACTTCTTTATCTCTACCATCCACAACTACACTGCCGGAATACTCATCATATCCCAACTTTTCAATAGTGTAGGGATAGTTCCCGTTCCTTGCGGACAAAGAAGCCACACCTTGCAAATTGGTAGTGGTTGTTCTGTTATCCATCATTACATTTGCATAAGGAACAACCCCTCCCTTTTCGTCCGTCACATGGAAAGTGACCGTATAAGGAGCTAAAACCATTTGTACATCAATGGAAACACTACCGTTCAACACTACAAACATTCCTTCTACGGGGATATATCCCGAAGCGGAAACAATATATTCATACTGTCCGTTTGCAAGTTGGATAATAGCTTGCCCATTGTCATTTGTTATAACAGCATTATTTCCTATAGAAATATTTGCACCTTCCACAGTACCACCTTCCGAATCTGTCACATTGAAATAAACCTCTTGATAAAGATTCAGTGAACTGTCGTTGATGCCTACAAATAAATCTTCCGGTTCAGCCGGATAAAACAACGGCGAAAGATTGCTGTCAGAATCATACAAAACATTCCCGTCTTGATCGCGCATCACAAACCCTCTAATACGAGGAAGCTGGTTTGCAGGAACTTGCTGGTCGTAATACGGAAAGAAATACTCGTCCGGCACGTATTTCACGCCATCGGTCTTTTTTACAATATCCAGCAAATCGTCCCATTCCACAATTTTACCCGGTGTCCAAAAACGGAAATCAAGGTATTTTGTAAGGTTCACTTGTATGTTCTGACGAACAGTGGCAACATCATAATCTGGTTGAAGCTGTACACGGAAATCCAATCCTCTTTCTGAACCTACATAGAACCAATCAATATTCTTAATACCTATACCAACTGCCTTTCCCTCAATATTCAGTTCTGAAATACCAAAATATCCTTGTGCGCTTTCAAGAAGTGTATCAAGTTCTTCTTCGGTAAAGAAAATACCGTTCTGCGAAACAACATAGAGATTATATATGCCCTTTTCGTCCAATCCGGCTGTCATTACTTTTAAAACACGATCATCTATATTGTTAAGTGTCTGTGTCCAGTATTCTATTGTATTCTTGCTAAGGATATTCAGATTGTTCTTAATACGGATTCTAAACGTTTCATCATCCTCACTATCACGTCCTCCAATAGCATAATATTCATTCGTACATTCGATATGACCTTGTGGCTGCGGAGAAACATTAGTAATGCTATTAGGCGGTACGTTTGTGGAATACCCTGCGTTGATACTTCTTACCTTTACATATCCGTAACCACTTTCTCCAACTGTCAACGCTTCATCAACCTGAAAACGAATACCGTTCTTGTTTACGAAAGTAACAGAAGTGTCATATACCGTACCTGGATCAGCAGATACCCTTATATATGTCGAAGAACCCAAAGCACCCTTACGAGGACTTACACCATACAAAGCAGCAGCCTTATCCAAATAAGCACCTGTGGCTGTATCCGGGAATATCTGCGCTTCCTTTATGGCGATATCCTTCATCGCCTTTTGAGCAACCTTCGCCACTCCAAATGCTGTAGCATTCACAACCGAACCGTCAGCCACATTGCTTACTTTGGCCGTCTTATCTAAAAACATCTCTATAAAAAGATTCTTTAGATTGGTTATTGTTGCACTTGTTTTTGTAATCATCTGAATATCAATTATATAGGAACATTTACTAAATAATCTTTCTTTGTTACCGTTTTACATTGCAAAGAAAGGAACACGGCATCTTCCTCTCTTTTTACATCTATCAACTCCACAGAGTCCCATCTTGAATCCCTTTGGAACATATTCATTACATCCTTAAAAATAGAAGGGTACTGGATTGCGTTCACCGTTGTTCCTATGAACTCATTTGCAATTCCATAATCCTTAAACTCTGGTATAGCACCTTTTTGAGAAGAAAGAATAGTATCCAAAGCCTGTCGGATCGCATCATCGCCTATCACTATCTTTAAATCGTCATTCTCAAAGACAAAATTCACATCTATGTCACGTCCCAAGATATTATCTCCCACAAGTACATCCACAACAGTATCAAGATAATTATTCCCAGCGTTCTTTAGATTAATATAGAACTTATTCCCTCCATCAGAGAACGAATAATCAGTTTCTTCTATATACTGCGGTATTGTAATGTTCATCCAATCATCTTCTGGATTAGAACTATTAAGCTGACGTGCCACATCTTCAAAACGCTCACCTGTCCGAAGTGTCTTTTCCATCTGCAAAGTATTGTTCCTGTCTAAAGAAGAACTTCTAAGCCACCTTGCAGAACTTTTAATAGTGGAAAGTTTTGTCTGTGTCTCCGTAAAGTTGTCCAAAATTTCCCACATGGAAATGTCATCCAAAGTATTTTCATGTAAGATGAACAAAGGCTCAATCGTTTCCGATTCTCTCACAAGCTCAACAAGGCGCAAAAAAGAATCCTTGTCCATCTCTCCACCATTACTATAATAGTCCACAATAAGAGGATAGTCGTTGGTACAGAAATCAACGAACTTCTGGAAATATGACTTTATATCATATCCCGTTACGTTGTAAAATTTTTCAAACGCTTCATCCATTGCCCAGCAAACCTTTAGAGATTGAACTTGCAAATTCATTTATACCCTTTTGTATTGCGTTAGAAGCACACTTCTTTAAAAGAGAAGTCTTTGTACCTTTCGCTCCCGAAACTGCTTCTAAAGGAGCTATAACGGTCATTTCAAGGTTATATTCCCATATCATGTTCTTTGACACGCTCTGACTGAAATTAACACCACGTGAAGGGATTGTTACAAGGTAACTCTCACCAAGAGCCATGTTATAGAAGAAAAGTTTCATGGGGAAACCATTCTCGTCAACACCATTACTTTTATCTATGATAGATTGCAATATCTTGATACAGCCATATCCTGTTTTAATGCCGGCATCGAAAGAAGGCATTTTAAGAGAGCTTGTAGATTTCCCTTGTAGCTGATAGAGATAACGCTTTCCTGCCGATATGCTAAAAGCTGCACCTGTCAAAGAAACACTATCCGAGCCAGTCAAAAGAATCTTGAATGTTCTTCCGAAATTTCCTTTTATAGTGATTGTCTGTGGCATGAAAACAGGGGAAGTGAGAACGGTTACACCTCCTGCCGTATTGACTACCGTTGTTCTTTTCGGCTCACTCTTATCTATACTCTCCGGGCTGATAGGGAAAGTAAAGACATCAATTGTGTTTCCTTTGGAATCTGCCAACTCCAAAGAACACATATACACTTCAAAATCATTCGGGAACTGTGCCGACATCATGGATCGTCCCAAATTTTTAAGTGTCGATTTCGCTGTTTTTACTACTGAATCCAAAACTGCCACGGTTGAAAATATTTAAATCGTTTTTCAAAAGTACAAACTTTTCTCACAATCTCCTACCCTTGTGTTATCTTTTCATTCTCATAATCAGAAGCAACGAAATTTTGTGCCGTCTGCATAGGAGATGTAACAGGAACAGGAGCGGGACTTGGCACGCCAGCCGTTGCTCCAACAAGAAATGAGCCTGCCGGGACATTGTGGGTATGGGAATTGAATGTATTTACAAAACCATTCAATTTACTTGTAAGATTATCCAATTCAACCAAACCTTTCAACCCTCCGCCATTGAACTCAATAATATCATTATTCATTTTCAAAGTGGATTCTCCTGTCTTTAAATCTAATTGTTCTTTAGTTATTGTGCTTTGTACATCTTCACCAATCTTCACAGCAACACCTGTGTTATCCACTTGTAAAGATTGCTCCATTTCCTCCGTTTTCCAATGGAAATAAACCTTTTCCAAATCCATAGAAACTTTTCTTTCCTCTTCTTCCGGTTTTTCTGGATTCACAACCTTTGCTTCTATCTGCGTATATCCCTTTACGGAAACATTTGTTCCTCCGGTTACATTCACGCTTCCAGTGGATTCAACATTCACTTCCGATTCTTCCGAACCTGTAGCAAGAACCTTTACGGATGCTTTTTCGGGAGAATTAATTGAAACAATTACTGCATTATTAGCCGGATCAACAGATAAGGATGCGGTCACATTCCCTACTGTTTTTCGGAACTGGAACGTATTCTCTTTCCACATAGGAGATTGGTCGTTTCTCGGATAACTCCCTATCACAATAGGAATACCGTCATACGGATTACTTGCTATCACTACTGCCGACCCTTGTTCATTTTCTTTCTCCGGGAACTCGATATTAGCCAAAACTTCATTTGTTATGTAAATATCCCGAAAGAAAGCTCCCCCATTTCCCATGACAGAAACACGACCTCTCCTTAAACAGGTTTCCACATACAAATCCCTGTCCACTCCATTAGGAATAACTATGAACCCGAATGAAATCGCTTCGGGTGACGCATTCAATTTTCTTACTTTTCCTCCCGCCATACTCAACTAAACATCTTACGATTTAAGAAATACTCGAATTGTTTTCTATCCACCTTTGGAGAAACAAGTGTAGCGATCTGATCTTTTTGAGCTACTTTGACTGCATTTTTCATTTCCGTCAAATCAACCAATTTGAAATAATCCGGTTTCACATCCTTACTTTCTTCCCCTGCGTTATCCTGTCTATTCTTTACAGAAGAGAAAGAATTGGAAAGAATAGGAACGTACATACCTCTTTCCACTTGCATAATAGTCTGTCTTTGCAAATTCCCATCCAAGAAAGAAACATTGTTGATCACAGAGGACACATAAAAAAATTCATTTGTCGGTTCAAAGTAAACAAATGTACCGACCTTTATTCTTCTATCCCCATTTATCGTAATCGTACCTGTTCTCGTAAAAGGAAGATAAGCTGTTGATTCTATAATGTATATAAGATCATTTAACGCAGCTTCTTGAAAGTTAGCAAGTGTCTGCGTCTTGTTCACTCCGTCCGTTTCCTTGTAGTTCAAATACTGATCTGTAAAGGACATTTTCTTGTTACCAAACACTTCGGCATAATCATCCAAATACACAATAGGAACAAAAGCAAGACTTGTCGTATTCCTTTGCCCAGCATGATTATCCATTACTCTTAGCTGATACCAAGAATAGCTTCTTGTATCATAAGACAAATCATATCCTTGCAAATTGTCGGAAGCAATCGTCACATACTGCCCATTCTTATAAGCTCCCAAAATAGCATCCTTATTGAATGGAGGTTGTCTTACAACCACATCTATCGTATTAACGTAGGTATCAAAGTAAAATTCCACCAAAGGAAACTGACATACCCTCGTCATATACTCCAATAACGTACCGTTCGGATTGGCAATGGAAGAATCAATAAGAACCCTTTTTTCGAGAATATCCTCCACAAATACTTTTACTATCTGCCAAACACCATTAACAGGACGTTTTTCTTTTGCTCCAATATCATATCCTTCTGTTCTTTTGTCTTGCCAGGAATCAAATACACTATTTTTGGCTATTCCTATTGTTGACATGACATTTACAATAAACCATAGGCACTCCCGTATAGGCTTTTCTGCATATGACCATAAAAGATTTGAAAAAGCTCCTGTAAGGACATTCCTTTTAAACCAAATACTATCCTCACTCATTTCGTACCAATGAGAAAAGGTATCAGTAGCATTCAATAAAGGAATGAAATAGCACCCGTCCTCCATAAAGAGTTTGCTTATATCCCTTCCTTCTATTGTGATGGATTTTACGTTTCCCTGTGCTTCAAAAGAAGATGTGCAAGTGTCCACAAATCCTATCATATCCCAAATATTGTTTTTGGCTATTTTAGAAACAGGAATCTCCAAGTTCACTTGCTTTCCTAAATCCAAATCTCCTGTTGATTTTTCCTTTTTCAAACGTTCGAACCGGATAAAGACTATATCGTTATTCTGGATAAACTTTTCTTGAAAAGATTTGACTTGCGCTCCCTCATTGGAAACAAGATTAAACTGTTCTACAATAGATTCTCCAAAAGCAAAAGAACTTTCATTAGCATAAAAAGGTGATAGTAAAACGGTAAATTCTCCCGTCTGTTTCGATTTTGTCGTTACTACCTGCAAAACATAAGGGGACAAATCCATAACCTTATCCAAAGCCTTGATATATACCCATACCCTTACGTTCATGGAAATTATCTTAGCGTTTATCCCTGTTCCTTTCAGAGAAGATGTAACGCTTGTGTCAGGCAAATATTCTTCATCACTTATCAGGCTTTCATAGTTTTCTCCCCAATAAGCCTTAAAACTTCCTTGCGACACAAATTGGCCTTCTTTTGCGGCTTTTGTAAGGGATAATGGCGTATCATCTTTCGGGCAGAACAAAGTTGTTCCTTGCTTTACATAAGGCAGCGTACCGGAATCATAATCACTTTTATATTTCGCTTGTTCCTCTTTGTCATAAGTTCCCCAAATAATATCAAGATTAGAAACCCCCTTTTCGTTCTTTACCTTCAATAAATCAGATGGAGTATATTTTTTCTTCCCAGTAATAATAATAACCTTTTGCCATATATCAATAAAATCCTGTATAGTGGAGTATTTATACGCCGGAAGTGGGTATATTGGTGGTACGCTTGTTTTGCTGTTATCTTTTTCTGTCATAGACTATTCCTCCGATCTAATCATCTTTTTAAAAAACGCTTCCATTATAATACCTGGAAAATTCTGCAAAGCTGTTCTGTCGGCAGTTGCCGTAGCTCCATCTCCCTTGTCAAGGGCATCTTTATATTGCGTAAACAAATTCTCGACAGCGGTAGGGAAACTTGTTATATTATTATAAATTCCATTTATAGCATTCAACATTTTGCCCAATCTGTCTATATTCGCTTCACCAATTCCAATCATTCTGTTTTCATAAGTGGACATCATCTTTTCGCCGGACGTAACGGTTCTTTCGGCAGCAGTAGGTTCATACCTGTTTGTTGGGTCATTCTGTTCCCTAAGTGCTTGCCTGGATTCATCCACTTTCTTATAAAATTCTCCAAAGTCAATATCCCCTTGTCCAGTAATCTTATTAATATCCGTATAGGAAAGGTTTGTAAATGCCCCTCGCATCAAATGGCGAAGCATTTCAAGACTTCCTCCCGATATTTCCTTCAATGATTCAAGAAACCGCTTCATTATATTTTTATCCCCCTCACCTCTTGACAAATCTTCCATAGCTGCAAGAATTTCAGAAGGATTTGTCAATCCTGTGGCTTGTTGTGTTGCACGAAGCAAAAGAGTTTGCGTTACATCATCTTGTGAAATCCCTTGCCCCATAAAAGCCTGCTGTACACGCTCCAATTGCCTACCTTCCATTCCGGTCTGCAAACGAACAGCACGCATGATAGAAGCTATGCTTGCTGCATCTATTTCACCTGTACGAGAAAGAATATCATCGGCAGAACGAATAAAAGTAGTCATACTTTCATCCATCGTAGAAGCGATTTCGCTAAGAGGGATTTGAAGCTGTTTCATTGTCTGTTCAAACGAACGGATAATAGCAGATGAAGAAGCTGTTTGTCCTTCCTCTGTACGGGCAAAACGCATCGCCCCTTGCATTCCCATTACAGTACGATCACTAAGTCCATATAAACGCTGTACAGCCATCAAACTTTGTGTTTCCGGTACAGGTGCAACCGTTTCTTCCTTTCCTCCTGCGGCACGGATAAGCGCAGCACGCCTTTGAATATACTCTCCTACATTCATTCCAAGAGCACCAGCAGCATAACTACCTTCTCCAAAGGCTGTGCGCATGGCTTGTCCTGCGGAAACACCCATTGTCTGCGCATAAGGTATGGTTCTCTTTTGCGCTTCCATAGCCTTTTCAACAGATGTAGTGAAAATGCCCGCCATGACATTAGCGACCGCAGTGGTTACACCACCCAAAAATCCCCCCACACCAGGTATCAAAGAAAGTCCTTCTCCTACAATTCCGCCCAAAGAAGATATAAGTCCTCCACCCATAGCAGCAGAACTTTGAAATGTAGCTCCAACACCGGAAATCACTCTTGTGGCAATGTTAGTAGCTGTGCTTCTGTCACTTCCTCTTTGTACATTTTCCCTTCTTTCTCTTGTAATAGGTGTTTCTTCTCTTGCTGGCACTGGTGATGGTGTGGGCACCGGAATAGGCTGTATTCCCGATCCACCCGCAGAAGTACCTCTTTGATTGTACAAAGTTTCATCAATAGAAAAGACACCTTCTTGTATTCCCTCTAAAGCACGTGCTCCTGCTTGTACGTTTTGGAGAATTTGCTTTGTTATATCAGACAAATCACTATTACCGGAAGAAATGGCTTCCACAATATCACGAAAGCCTTCTTGATTTACACCAAGCAAAGCTGACAAGTCGATAGCTCTCGTGCCTCTATCTTGATAGGATTCACCTCTTTCTCCCGAAATGTCCGCTTCCGGTTGCTTTTTTCTTCTCCTTCGTGTAGGTGTTGCAGTTTCTTGATCTTCTCCTTCCGGTTGTGGTGTAGGTTGGATAACTGGACGTGTGGGTGTTGCAGTCTGTCTACCCTTTTCGGAATTTTGCTGTCCCAAAAGGTTCAATTGTTCCCTAAGTTGGTTGAGCGCATCGTTCTGCTGACGAATAATGTCGTTATTGTTTTCGACTATTCTTCGTTGCATATTCTCAACATCTCTCCCGACCGACCTAAGTTGAGAGACATCTACCGACACCCTAAGTCTTTTTTCATTATCCGCCATTTTCCTTACCTTTTTCTTTTGCCTTTTGCTCCATCTCGATCATCTTAAACATCTGATCTTCATAGAAGGCAGTATCTTGTTCCGAAATTTCACCTTCCGGTGCTTTCAACCAATCCCCGATATTGGGGATATATTCTTGCGCTCTTTCCTCTTTTTCTTTCTTTTCTTGACTAAGTTCATAAAATGCCTTTTCTTCTTCGAACTCCATAAGTTCAGTAAAGAAATCACACTTCTTATGTTCTTCCGAAAGAAAAGGAATATTGTGCTTGTTCCTAAACCACCTGTCAATAGGGAAAGTGTTATTCCATTTTATGACGAAATTCCTATATTCTTCCCGGTTCATCAGTCCACAGAAGAAAGTATTTTTTCAGCCTCTTTCAAGAAAGGGAACACCTCGTTCATGTAAATATCGCTGATCTCCTTAAAATCTTTCAATCCAAGTTCCGAGAAACTTTTTACCTTCAAATCCGCAACCAACTGCGGACAAAGAACGGATAAAGTTGCCTCAACATCAATCATATCCAACGCACGCTGCGCTGTAATAGTAGGATTGCCAATCAATGAGTTGTAACTCCCTTTCCCCAGTCTTTGTTTGTTTACTTCGATCTGGTAATACTGTCCTACATTAGGAAATTGAATCTCGTACTTTCTTCCTTTTACTGTAATTTCTTTTGTTCCCATACTTTGTTTTTATGATTAATTGATTGATACGCACAAATATACATATAAAACAGAGAAAAGCGGAATTTTCATTCCGCTTTCTGAAAAAATTACTCATTCCCTTTCTCTTTATTTGATTCAAAAGAAGTCCTTATGATTTTACTCATAGAAGAATCAAATTCATCACAAATTTCTTCTTTTGAATTTTCTTCAAATTCTGTCTGTAACTGAATAGGAGGTGTTTTGTATTTCAATTGGAACAGATCGTCAAATTGTTCTTTCGTTTGAGAAACAGACATCAATGTTGTAACTTCTATAATCTGCTTCTTCAAATGTTCTCTCCCTATTTCTGGTGTCAAAGATTGATGCCACTTATATTTCCAATTCCCCTTTGAAGTTTTGCCCGTTTTTTCTTTTATTCTATCTACAACACCCTGCGGAAGCAATTCATAAATATATTTGTTTGTTAGCTTTCCAATAAAAGAAGGCTTGTTTCTAATATATTTAGGGATAAATGGCAACCCCCATAAACGATATATATTTTTATAAAAATCATCTGTAAAAGTAAGTTGCCATTTCAATATTTCGTCCGATATATAGGCGTTAAGGATTTTTTGAAGCTCAAACCTCTCTCTGTCATATTGATAACCTGTAGCTTCATCTACCAAAGATATGATTCCAACCTTGGCAAAAGACCGAACCAAAATTTCACATTGATCTGCAATTATTTTTTGTCTGTCACTCAATTCAATATGCTTTCTTGCTTCAAACATTCCATCACAAATATCCACCAACACAGTAGCTTCATATCCATTTACCTTTTGATTCCCAAGATAGCAATCTAAAGGCTGAAATCGTACCGGCTCTAAATCTCTAAAAATAAAAGGCTTAACTGTAGAATTGTTTAAAAAAGTAGGCAATTTCGTCCCACCTTGTTTTTCGTCCGTTATTCTTAAAATTTCTTGCATACCTCTCCCCGACAAAACCCTCATTCCGTTTTCAAGAACATAGCAAGAAATCGACATACCGCCTAATTGCAGAACACCTTTACACTCAATCTTATTAATCATATCATTTACAATTTGAATTAGTTAAACAAAATTTTATTCGTCTCATCATCTCCCAAGCTGTTTTTTGAGTTACTTCCAATTTTCTGCCCATTTCAACAGAATTTATTGTATCATCGTACAAAACCAGCCACAAAGCCTTAAACCACTTTATAAGCGGAATTGATGTCTTAAAAAAGATAGTTTTCGTTTTTACATCAAAAGCCTTATTTGTATCGCAACAAATATACTCATTACCACGAATCCTAATCTTAGCTCCTCTACTATAAGGAGAAATAGGATAAGAATCTTCCCATCTAAGGGCTTCCAAAAATCTTACGCAACTTTCTTCTGTAGGAAAAGCAGCATCAAGATCAGCTAAACTTTTAAATCTACTACTCATAATCACCTTGAATTTTTAATACACGCCACAAAGATAGTAAAAATTACAATCCAAACAAATAAAATAATAATAATTTCTAAAAACAAAAGGTGGACAAACGCCCACCTTCCTTTATTATGAATAATAAGATTGAATGTAATTGCTTCACAGCAACGAAGCAAATATAGCAACTTATTTTATTCTTACAAAATCAATCCAAAGCCCTTATATTAACAAATTTTATAACTTATCTTGTTAAATGTAGTTAATATTCAGCAGTTACAATCGGGTTAAGATAACGTATGTTAACATTAAAACTTGAAACAGATTGCTCTTGCAACTGCCAATTCTGATTTTCAATGAAACACGGAGTTAAAAGAGCAACCGTCTGACCTGTCGGGTCAACCTGCGTCACCATCTTACGGGCATCATCAAAGTTCTGAACCAATTTCTTATAGATCATGATAGAGAAACCTTGTTCTGCGAATGTAAGAGTGTCCAGTACTTCCTGTAAAGTTCCCAAGCGATGAATCATTGCTTCTACCACCGGAGCTTTGAAAGACAAAAAGAACTGGTCCACAGTTGCGGAACATCTGTAAGATACAGGCGGAATTTCCTGAATAGGCAAACTACCTAACCCTTGTACATCCACACGATTGATCTGTTCCTGTACGGTAATATTTCTGACAAAACCAGCAGTCTCACCGCCAATTTTGATATATGCCATAGGTGCACTAAATGTCTGCATGATATTCTATTTTAGAATCATTATCCACGAATTAAGAAGCCTGTAAAGAACAACTTGTTGATTTCATTGTTAACAACGATCTTGTAAGTAACAAACCAAGCATCTTCCTGTCTTGTTACGACAACATCTTTAAAAGAAAGAAGCAAGTTATCCTGTGCTTCCGTTGCTACTCTGGATTGCAAATAAGCAACCGTCCAGTCCTTCACTGCGCCGGCAGACAAAGTATTGACATTTACACCATTTTCCTGTCCAAGCAGATCAATAGAAGCATTTACAACCAATTCCTTGTTAATCTGTGCGACAATACGCATGAACTGAATGCTGTGGCTCTGACCATTGGAGTTGAATAACACCTTGTTATCTTGCAAAGTATTCACACCCTGCAATACCACAAAATTGTTCGTGTAATCATTGTAAACCGTCACAAGCATACCGGCATCCAAAGCCTTTACCTTCTCCGTTTCACTCAAAGTATGCTGTAATTTGTCGATACCGATCGTCTTGTTTGTGACAGGAATATAAGGCGGTTTTCCTGCCGTTCTTCCTAAGATACAGCACAAGTTATACATCACACCCCACCAACGCGTTTTAATGCCTGTAATGCTGGATGCCATACCCGCACCACCATGCACCAACTGGACAAGTTCGCTATTGAAACCTTTCGCCAAATCAAGAGAATCTTTGAATTTAGCTTGATCATTGTAGCCACCTACAAACAAGAAATGAGTGTATTTAGCTTGACTGTTAATGTGTGAAATAACTTGTGACTGCAATGCAGAGTTAGCATTTTCACCAAATTGGTCGGTCATGATAAAGCTATAGTCCAAACCTGTAATAGCAGCAAGCGCATCTGTCAAATACTGTGCATTGTAAGTTTCAGTCGCTCCTTTTGCAAGGACAAATTTCTTTCCTGCGAGTGCAGTTGTTACGTCACTTTCAGATACAGTTCCTTCACCTTCTTTCTTTGCATTAGCCGTCAAGACAAACAAATTAGCAAAATTAGAATCAGATTTAGCCCAATCAATCAAAGTCTGGATATTGTCAAATTCCGGTGACTGCAATACCAAAGTAGGTGCTGCCTGATCTTCCGGTGTTTCTCCAATAGGATAACCATCCTCTGCATAACCAGTAAAAGAACCAACGTAAAACTTCATGATCCATTTTTCAGGATCATCTTCTCCTGCCACAATAGAAACTCCATAACCAGTAATCAGATTGCCAGCTTCCGAAAGTATACCATTTGCTCCCTTTCCTTCGTCCAAAGTTTTAACTTCAAATGTTCCGCCTGCCGTTGTTGCAAAAGTGATAGTGGCAGAAGTTGTCTGTGCAGCTCTAACAAACAAAAGCTGTGAAATACCAGTAGAGGCAGGATTTGAATAGTCCGGTGTAAAAAGTGCCTCTGCAATTTTCCAGTACATACCACCTTTCATGAAAGAACGAAACTCTGCCAAAGTATCAAATCTATATACAGAATCCAGTCCCTGAAAGTTTTCCCCAGATACACCAGAACCACCACACCAATTTGCACCATAAACTCCTGTGTCAACTATGATGCAACGACCGTAATCAAGCGTTCTCGAAGGGCTTGTTTCTCCGCTTTTTATGGTAGAATACGCCCCGGGGAGAGTAATTTGTTTATTATTAAAAATAAATGATGTTGCCATAATTTATTGATTTTCAATTATTTATATATCGAATTTATATATATGATTTTATCCCCTCTATTCTTTCCAAATAATTAGAAGGAATTGTATCTCTCTTTTTAAATTATCTTTCTTCCGTAAAGGTTGAAAATTCAGATAATGAAAACAAATCCTTTGATTCTCTTCTCCATATTTATTTTCCAAAGGTAATCATTTTTCACTCAATGTACTACCAACTGCCCTTAATTTCCGATTCCACCCCTGGAAGTCCATCGATAGCGGTTGGGTCGCCAAGAGCAATACTATCCACTTGGTTGACCTTTCCAAAAATGATCTTTCCAAGTAAAGTAGTGTCCACAAGTCCGGGTGCTATTTCTTCGGAAGATAATTCCAATCCTATGGAACGAATAAAAATAGGAGTTGGCATCAATCTATTTTCCATCATCAGTTCTTTCATGGAAAACTCTATTTTGAGAAATTGAGAAGCCAACAAGTCCCAAGAACCAAGTAAAAGCGCATACAAAACTTCCGACATCAGAATTGATTCATTCATGTTTACAGAAAAGCACATAATCTCCAATCCATACTGTCTTGTGTCTCTATACATAGGAACACCACCCATAAAAGATTCTATCTTACCTATAGAATTGGCAATACCAGTTCTCTTTCCCGGTTCTCTGATTACATAAGCCGGCAACCCTGTTCTGTCCTTTGGGTATTCCAACAACACTTTTATGTTGTTAGGGTTCGTTTCTTTCCTTAAAAAGAAATTCTTTGCTTGCTCATAAAAGTTGTAAGAACCATCCTGTGTATCTCCCAACACCTTATACAAGAAAGAATCCTTTTCATTTTTCTTGCTTTCAAAGTCAGTCTGAACATATTCCAAACAGCTTTCTATAATCTTTTTTATCTTAACTATCTGTAACATAATCAAATAGCTTTTAAAAATTCGTTTATAACCCTATCTGCAACAACATCTATTTTAGCTTGTTCAAGAGCCTTATCCATGAGCTTATATGGAATAATACCACCATTCCACCAACTGTTAGGATCAGAAGCATCACTTACCCTTCTCCATGTAAAGTAACCACTTCTTGTTTCGTTTGCAGTAGAAGCAATGTTTACTTTCGTCAAGCCTTGATAAATAGGTGCTTTGTGCATGTAAGATGGTTTGTTTACTCCCAACCTGTTTATCTCTTTCCTCTCTCCTTTTTCGGCAAACCTTCCTTGTAAATTTCCAATTCCCAGTCTTCCTGTCTTTCGAACTGCATCGTAAATCTGTTGAGGCATTATAGTTGAAAACAATCCAGAATCCGCTACCGCTTCCGAAGTTGCGTGACGGAAAGGAATGTCAATGTACCAACCTCCACCTTCTGCTTCCTTTCTTTTTGAGGAATTTCTAAATCCTTCTTTTTCATCAAAAGGTGGCTGCCCTTCTTCTATCATTAAAGGAATAGGAGATTCTCTATTTGTCAATCCAAATGTAACAGACAAAGGGGATTCCCTTTCTATGAAAACTCCCCTTTTATATTCATTCCTTGTCTTATGAAGTTCGCTTGATATAAGATTTTGCCACCTAATCTGATATTCCGCTACAACTGCGTCAATAATGGAAGAACCTAAAAACACAGATTGATCTCCTGAAAGATCAAATTCTTCCACAAGATCACCTAAATCTATGTCTATTGGTAAAATCATTCTTCTATTAAAATTATTTATTTTGTTTGTTTCGTTTCAATTTGTATCATAAAACGCTTACACCTTAACAAATTTAACTTTTTGTACATGATATCTTTTGAGTTTTCTCCATTTATATCACGAATATTAAAACTACCAGATTTGCGTCTTCCATATATAAAATAAAACTTGTCATTGAATTTTACCCTATCAAACAAACGGAATCCGAAAACTTCGAAAGGAGATTGATTGGGTCTCTTTATTCCACCTTTCTGGATTTTCATTTTGTGTATTTGACGGTTGTGTCTTCTAACCAACTTTATCTTATGTTGCAAATTTAATCTTTTTGCATTAAAGTTCTTTGAAATAACAAAAGCATCGGAAATATGAGATTTCTCAATATTGTTATTTATCCGATTATGTTTCGTTATATATCCAAATGTCATACTAACATTTGGGAATAATGATTTCAACTTATCTAATAACTTCCATTTCATCATTCCCATCGCGGCCGCATCACGAAGTGAAGTTCCTCTTTTTACCTTCAATTTAATATTCCCCTTATGGTACTCCTTATGACAAGTCTCACATAAAGTAATCAAATTGGAAGGAGAATTTCCGCCAGTCTTTCGTGATTCAATATGATGAACGTTAAGAATCGCATCTTTCGATTTCCCTTTACAATGCTGGCATTTATGCCCATCCCTTGCTAAAACATATTCCCTGACGTTCCAAAACCCAAGTTGATCACCTTCCTGATACTCTTTACCGGATATGTCAGGATTCTTAATCTTTTGAGTGTCAAATTGAGCTACTTCGATAATGATATGGGATACAGGAAGTATAGAATACACTTTTTCAACAACTCGGATATGGGCGTCTATTTTGTACTTCACCGAAGGTGCGATCCATTCTTGTTTCTTAGATTTTATCCTATTATTAAATCTGGGCTTTCGATAACGCAATCTACTTCTTCTTGTTCTTCGTAACTCTCTTCTGGTAGACAAAAGATCTACAATATCATTTCTAAGAATAACTTCACTGCTGTAAAGTTCCTTGCTTTTCGTTGTAGCAGATAAACCAATATGTCGAGTCCCAGCATCAACGCCTAACACAATTTCCTGTTTGTAATCAGATGTGACGTACGTTAATTTGATGGTAAACGGACATATATTCACAACGACTGCTTTATTTGCTTTAAGCAGCCTGCGAACCTTTCCGTACCTCGTTGTTGGTATCAGAGGTTTACCATTTATGTCTTGTACGTACACCATCCTGTTACAAACCAATTTTTAAATGTTTATTCAACATAAGTCAGGACAAAACCCTGTTAGTACCCATCGCCAATGTTATTCGGAGGTTTACTTGCAGGTAACACTGTTTCACCAAATATACTACTCCTGTTTAATCACCTGCCTTAGAGCTTGGAGCTTGGATAAACACTCCAAGGTAACTATACATTCTCCGATAACGTAGTCTCTGTTTCAAGACTTAGGCTAATAACCGAATTGAACTTTCATTCAATATATAAGATATAACATAAAACTTGATGAATTATATCATATCTTATACTATTCGCGGTATTTGTATGTTGTCGTTCAAAATAACGCCAGAACCGTCAAAATTAGGTTTTTCAGAGACTATCAAATGTGTTCTTCTTGCTACCGCCTGGATAGGAAGCCTTGTCCTTTCCAATTGTCCTGATTCCTTGTTCTTTTTCCATGAAGCACGTACTTCATGCGGGAAATCCAGCACATGAAACTCCAGTTGATGCTGATAATAAACGCTCACGACCGGATTTAAAGCCATATCGGCAGTCAAAATTATACAATAAGGGTTCGTTTCACTCACTTTGTAATCTGTCACTGAAAGCTGTCTTAAAGGCATCATAGAACCATCAAACACATGTATGCTGTATATGGATAACGGCTTATAAGTAGTAAATATGAAAAAGTTCTCTCCGTCCGTTCTGACAGGAAGATTTTCACTGAAATAAGAGTATTCCTTTTGAATTGTGATCCTGTCAAAATACCCCATATTAGGTTTATCTACATCTGTCACCGTTACATTGATAGTTCCTATCAGTTCTTCCGACCAACGCTTATAATCGTTGTTTCCGTTTATTCCGGTTATGAGTGCATGTGTGCTTACAGGGTTCACATAAAAATATCCAGTACCAAAGCAATTCTGACAATCCGTCAAAGGAGAATCCGGCGCGTTACAAGGACAACGCAAAGCCTTTTCGATTATTACCTCATATCCTTTTAAATAAACAGCAGAATCGAACTCTGAACGCATAAATTCAGGACTTGCGTTGCTTAAAGCCGGAACGGGCGATTGTAAAATGCTTTTCCCCATAATACCTCCTACAATACCAAAAATTTAAACTGATCGTACACGAGTTTTATCCGTCCTACCGTTTCCGCTATTTCCTTCTGATACTGTTTCAAGCGTGCTCCATACCCTGCATTTTCCGCAGAAGCGGTGGAGTTAATAGATTGTCTAAGCCCGTCTATTTCTAAGTGCATGGACGCAATACCCGGAAGATTGAATATCATATCTCCTGCGATATTTAACGGGCCAAATGAAGCGAGCTTGCCAACCAGGTTTATCAAATCAACCGGCATCTTGTCCAAATCAAATCCAGTTATATATTGAATATCCCAATAGTCTGGAATATTTGTGTACCGTTGGAATCCTATTTGAGTTGTTATCCCGGTAAGAATAACATCGGCATTTCCTCTGACCGAGCTTGCGCCAGTAGGAACTACGCTCATTCTCCGTTTTCCTATCCCGTCCATATCCTTTTCACATGTAAGCCATGCTTGTGGATAAATGATCTGCTCCATCTTGTTTAACATACCCGTAAGAGCAAGAGGAACTCTTACAGGACAGTTGGTTTGTATGATAGGGAATTGCTGAAAATAATCTGTCCTGTAATAAGAATGCGTTTCCGATTCAACCAACTGTTTTACAAATTTGAGATTGAAATAGTTCTCAATCTCTCTCTGTGCTGCACTAAGATAAGTTCTAAGAGCATCATCAGAAAAAGCCGTTCCAGTTCCAGCCTGTATAGTGATACCATACAAGTAGTTGTTCCACATTTCGGCTACCGAAATGACCGATCCTGTGTTCTTTTTATATTTTATTGTAAACGTCAGTTGTCCCGGCATAACCTTTTATTTTTTAGGTAAAGCGATTATCGCATTGATAAGTTCGTCTTTCTGATCTTCTTCCTTGAATCTTCCTGCCTTTTGCTTAGACATACCATTTTCAATAGCAAGGGTTTTCAAATCTTCAAAAGACATTTTGAACATATCTTCTTTTAAAGAGGCTATTTCTTCTTCATTAGAAGAGTTTTCTTCTTCCTTCTTTTCTTCCTCTATTTCTTTTGGCTTTCCACCATTCATCAATCTTTCACACTCTTTTCTCCAAACATCAGCAGCTTGTTTCATTTTTTCAATTTGAGCGTTCTTGTCGCTGATAATACCGTTCAAACGTTTGATTTCAAAGTCATACTCATCTTTCAGAACTTTGATAGTGGCTTCATCATCCTTTTCTCTTTCAGATTTTTCCTTTTCCAAATTCTCTGCATCTTCCAAAGAAGTGATTCCTTTAAAGCCGCCCGTTCTGATATATTCCCAAGTCTCATCCTTTACGGTTGACTTACCGTTCGTAAACTTCACAAGTTCATCTCCAAATTGGATAACAGTGTCCTTATAGATTGTTGATACGATTGTTACCATATTTTAAACTTAAATTATTAAGGGAAGGGAAGAAGCTACAAGAACCCTTTCCTTCCCTCTTGTTTATTTTAATTCCTATGATCTCTTATGCACCTAAGCCTTCATCACCGATATTGATGACACGACACATCTTAGCGGGCTGATACAAAACCGGAGTGCCGTAGTTCAAAATTGCAAATCTACGAGACGGAGCGGTGATTGCAAAGTCGATCTTACGAGTGTCACCGAACTGCAAGTATTCGTTGATCTGGCTATCATTGTAGTAAATCAAAGCAGACTTCGTTCCTGCAATGATACGGTTACGGTCACGAACCTTTGTAGCAGCCGCACCATCATATCCAGCAGCCAGCATAGAAGCCGGAATAGTAAAGATAGGATAATATTCTGTCGTGTCTGTCAAAGCAGTTACTTTCTTAGTACGATAAACCACATAAGCGGTAGCCTGATAAGCTCCACCTACACCGGCTGTCCATTGTAAGTCAACTGACTGATTAGCTGCAACAGCCAAAGCGGTATCTGTCAATTTAAGCGGAGCAGATTCGCCATAGCGATTCTTTGCAGTTACCAGATAGCCATAAGAACCTGCATGTAATGTAAAATTGGTTTTAGCATCTGCAATAACAGCCGATTTTGTTCCACCTGCAACAGGAGTTGCCGGAGCTTTCGGAGAAGTAGCAGTAGCAGTTGCCTTAATAGGTTTACGAACGTCAAAGAACTTATCGCTCTTAACTGCAACGCTACCAAACTGCGTTACGATATTGTTTACAGACTGTCCCATCGTTGCCCCTACAACGCTGTTAGCCATACCGACAACAACACGTTTCGATTCATGGAATTTCTTCACATAGTTGTTAAATACAACCGGAGCAGAAACGATACGGTCGATATAACCGTTATAAACGTTTACAACAGCATCAGCAGCATCTTCCACCAAAGCATCAGTCAAGATGCCACCCTGTGCGTCGATAACAGCAGCAGAGCCATAATAAGCATCCAAAATCTGTTCTGTGCTCATACCTTCCGTAGAACCACGGTCAGCAGAAGCGACACCCATCATGTGCTGGCGGAAAATACCATCAAATTCTTCTTCCACACAAGTAGAATCCGCACTCGTCAAGTTAGTGTCAATCAAAGTAAGCAACAGGGTTGTCTTGTTCTGCACCTCACGAGTGTACATGTTCATACCACCTGCCAACTTCGCCAACATTGCCGGGTCTGTTACCTGTCCTGTCAATCCCATGAACTTAGCGATAACAGATTTACGGATATATTGAGTATCGGTTTCTTCCGGTGTTTCGCCTTCACGGTTGAAGATACCTACATCTTCACCATATTTGTACAACTGGTTGTACTGATGAACCGTATTCTCGATTCTCTGTTTCGGCATTTCATTATAAACGACCAACTGATTCAAACGGTTGGCAAGAACCTTGATGTAAGCATCCAAAGATTCTATTTTCAAACCTCCACCATTGTTAATCTGGTCGTTGTATTGCATACCGGTCTGTAAGCCGGCTTCCATAGCTTTCAACACGTCAGCAACGTTATTGCTACCTCCAAAAGCTGCCAAATCATTATAATTGTATAATTCCATGATTATCAATATTTTATATTATATTCAATCGAATTGTTTCTTACTTGTGGAACTTGATATTATACTTTTCGTACATGAACTTCGCCAAGTTCTTGCCAATAGTTTCGGCTTGCGTATCTGCCAAGAAAGCTAAAGCATCATCGCCAATGGATTTTTCAAGTTCTTCTCCTTCGTTTTCGATAGCCTTATTGATGGCAGCAGTAACTAAAGGTCGCTGTTTTGTTACAGACAATAAAGTCTTTCCTTCTTCGTCCACTTCCGGCTTCATGGATTTCTCCAAAACAGCAGAAGTCTGAACACCTTTGAAAGATGGAGCTTGCGCGCCGAAAGTTTCCAAAGATTTTTCAATGTTACCAAAACGTTCGTTCATAACTTCGGTCATCCCCTTTACGATATTGGCAGCCAAAGAAGCTCCGAAAGATCTCATATCTTCCATAGAGAAAGATTTCTCAACCTTATCTTCTTTTTCTTTGATGTCTTCTTTCAAATCCTTTACGTCTTTCTTGTCCTCTTTTACGTCCTCTTTAAGAGCATCTTCATGCTTCTTGTCGTCACCGATATTTTTCTCTTCCTTCTTTTCGGAATCCTTCATTTCAGCAACAGTTTTAGACTTCTCAAAAGTTACATCACCTCTTTCCACCATAGAAGCAATATCTTCCGCACTAAAACCAGAGTTTTCGAGTGCCTTGTATAGCGGATCGTTTTTAAATTCATTCAAGTTTAGCATAATATACTATCTATTTAAAAATTATTGTCGAACTCTTTCTACGAGTGTATTAAGTACACTTCTATCCAATCTTCCTTCCTGTACCGATTTGTAAATCTCCCAAAAAGACTCCACATCAAAAGAATGAGACTTTTGGAAGTTTACCTTGAAATTATTATCTATCTGAACTATCCCATTTTCGGTACAATACTCAAAAAGGATAGCGGATTTTTGCATTTCCAACAAATCGTTCCCCCTATTCCCTTTACTTTTCTCAATATCAAGATAAGTTTTGGTATTAACAGGTGTCATAGTCAACGCTATGTTTGTAATAAGAGCTTTTGTTACTCTTTTTGGATTCCGTTTATCTCTTTCCAAAGCCTTACCTTCAACGCTCATTCCAGGCTTTCTTGTTGAACCGGATTCCTTCATCTCAATAGCCTTATCCCAAAAAGCACGAGCTTCCGGTGATTTTTCCCATAATTTACCTTTCACAAAAAACTTATTGTCTTTCACATAGGCTTCAATAGGCTCGCCTATCCAAAATCTACTTTTATTGATAGGCGATCTTGTCGGCAAATGATCGAGATTGAACAATCCTGATTTCAAAAATCTATCATATATAAACCCAGACGGCTCTAACACTTCTTCTTCATCGTCCTTTGAAGAATCAGAAGCTACGCCGGAAAAGACCATATTAGAATATGGAGATTCATTCAAAGAATCATCCTTTTTAGCCTTTTCCAAGTCCAAGTCTACATATAATTTGAAACTATCAAACATTCTATGATTGTTATATTAAATATAAGCGTAATAGCGACACTCAAAAATACTGCAAAAATAGGTATAAATTGCAATAACCCAATATTTTAACTTTTATTAATAATTATCACAATCTATACCTTTTGTATTAATGCAATTGCAATCTGTATTTCGATTGTTTGAGTGTGGCAAGGAAATCATCAATCCAACTTACCTCACCATTGTATTCGTCCCGTCCGGCAAGTTCCTTTCTAAACTCAACCGTCTTGTCGAAAATCATCTGGCAAATAGCGATAGGATCAGATTCTTCCACCTCGTCACCTTGTATTTCTCCATCCTTAAACCGTCCGAATCCTGCTTGACCGGCTTCTGCAATCTTATCTTCAAATTCAGAAACATTTTCTGAAAGATCATCAAGATAAACGTGCTTCGAGTTATCCTCCTCTCCCCAATGAATGTTTTTAAGGCGCGTTTTAGCTCCTTCCAGAAAATTAAGATAAATGTTAAAAATGCTCTTATCTTTCTTCTCGGACTTTTCAAGTTCATCTTCCTTTTCTTCCTTAGAAATAGTGTCCTCTTGTGATTTTCTAATATCTTCTGTTTTGGAAACGCCGTTTAATCTGAATTTAGTACCAAACTTCCATTCTTGTTCACCGTTATCTTCTGTCTTGATAGTTACAGAAAAGGGTTTGTTCAAATCTGCCACTTTTTGAAAGGTAGCTAAGAGATCGGCAAACTTATTCCCATGATCTCCATCATTGTCACTAAAAGCAATTTGGAAGTTTCCATAAGTATATTTGTTTGGCTCTTTTTCTTCGTAAACAGTTCCCTTGAAAGTGATAGCTTTCTCAATTTCTTTTTCATGAGAACAGCCTTCTCCTACTCCATCTTCTGTACGGACGATATTTTTAGTTTCTCCATCCAAAGATTCACGTTGCAATGTATGAGCATCTTCCGTGTCCATTGTTTTTTCAACTTTCCAATTTTCCGGCAGTTCATCTTCCAAATTAAGCTCTTTTGCACGCTTCTTGATCCATTTCTTTACATCTTCCTTTGGCATAGAAGAACTACCGGACAAACGGATAGCATCTTTCAAATCCTGCCGATTACGAATAGGATATTTACCATTAGGCATTGCTTCACCTTTCTTTGCCAAATCCTTTCTTTCTTCATGCGTGAAAGAAGTCTTGTTTGCTGATTTTTCCAGTTTTTCAGGGTTTTTCTCACAATAGGTAGTAAATACTTCCTTTGATATTTTCCCGTCCTTGAATGACTTCATTACCAATTGAAATTCATCCGGCACTTCAATACCAAGAATACGCTTGATATTATCCTTCATATCAAAAATGAAGTTGTAAAGATCAAGTTCCGTGTAAGGATTGATCCATTCCGACCCCGTTTCCTCTTCCGCATCCACAAGGATATTGACTGGTGTCTGATCGTCAATATGACACATAAAATAGTGAATCTCTATCCCTTTTCTTTTGGGGATATACTTACCGACAGGAATCAATAAACTTTCCGACATATCAATACCGGTTTCTTCAAACAGCTCTCTTTTGGCTGCTTGCAAGAAAGTTTCCCCTGGATCAACATGTCCCCCTGGAATACACCAATCGTTCGATACCGCTCCCTTTTCTCCCACACGGTTCAAGATAAGGAGTTTGTCACCTCTAAAAACCAGTACATCGGCAAATTGCACCTTTCCTTGTTTTGCTTTGAACAAATCAAAATAAACCGATTTTTTAATCAATCCTTGTTTCCAAAGTTCTCGACATTCAAAAAGGTGACGAATATCTTTTGCCATTTCAGCAAAATCTTCATCGTTTTCCAGTCTCTCAATCGACTTCTGGATAGAATTTCTTCTATTGTAAACACTCATTAAATCCTTTGATTGCTGTTTCAAGAACTCGCTGAAACAACTCTCTGCCTTCATAGCAGCTTCCGCATTGTCGCTACCTCTCAAAGAATCGTATTGAGACTTCTGTAAAGAGTAATTCTCCGCAAGTGAATCTACTTCTTGCTTTATTTCTCTTTCCTTTTTAAGAAGTCCTTTATACTCATCTATTTTTTCTTTTTGCGTCTGTAATCCAAGTAACGCTTTCAGGTTCAATCCCACGTCATTAAAATTTAAAATTTTATTTATCAAATTCACATTATAAAATGTTTACTCTAATAGGGTTAAACGCTAACCCACTATCGATTATCCTACTTACGTAAGAATCACCGAATACTTTTCTTCCAATTCCAATAGCTCCGTTTATATCTGCATTAATCAGTTTATTTACAGAGCTTTGAAACAATCCACGTTTCTTTCTTTTACCTAAGTAAGCATCATGTTTCCCTAATTCTTCAAAAGCCAAATGATCAACTTTTGATGTATAGGATTCTTCGCTAAGATAAAAACTAATTCCAACTAATTTACATTTATAGGATATTTTGTCTATAAGCCTTGAAAAAGGAATTTCTACAAACTTCTGATTTGTTTTCTTTCCAAGATTGATTTCCTGTTTCCATCCTTTGTTCAGTCCTACCACAAGACTACCGATATTATTGTCAACACAATAGTTTATAATAAATCTACTAATCTTATGGATATAATCTTCTATCCAAAAATTCCTATAATTATTTAGTCTCCTAAGTCTTTTTGAAGTTCCTTTGTCTCCTGCAAAAGACATTAATTTAGCTCTTCTCTTATTGTACCATTGATTAAAAGATTTCATAATTCGCCCGTTTACAATGAAAGGTTGTTTCTCTACATTGTTGATACATGTGCATAAATTATTCAATCCTAAATCAACCGAAAGAACATTGTCTTTATTTAAATTCAAATCTTGTTCTTTCTTTTCATAAATCACTTCTACTACATAACAAGTAGCTTGCGGTACAATTCTAACTTGACATAATTTATTGTCTCCTATTTTGGTTTTAATTGGTGGAACAATGTTTTTAACAAAGTAAATATATCCATCTTTCTTTAGCCTACAAGCAGAAGTTGTAAAAACTACCGTATTCTGCTTTTTCCCTTTCTTATAATTAGGTAATTTCGGTTTTGAACGGAACTTAAATGGATTCTTTTCAAATTCCTTTTTCGCCTTTATCCATCCTTTTATATTTGAAAATACCTGTGAAACTACTTGTTGAGAAATTGCAATAGGAAGATTTCTAAAATCAAATTGATTTTCTTTACAAAGTTTGGTTGAAAATTCATATTCTTTCAGATACTCTTCGTTGAAAATTCCTTGACGTACATTATATAAGACATAATTATACAACAGACCTGATTTGAAACAAACATCTTCAAATCGGTTATCTTTTACAATATGTCTTTCAACCAATCTCATTCTTTATTTTGAATTATTGTCACAAACTACATCCGGGATGCAGACATTATCTGCAAAAAAGAAGTCCGGCTTATCAAGCTCAAAACTATAAAAATATTGCGAAACATTGTCAATAGGTATCTGTATAATATTGGTTACTTTACCCTTACAGCCATTTTTCAACATGATAACATCTCCTGGTCGTATCTTGTTAGCTCTTTTCATTTTGTTGCTACACAAAACAAATGAATCTTCTGTTATTCTGTGTAGCGCATCTTCCCGATACCCCTTTTCAAGAGTTTCATCCTCGGTAATATAGCACACGTCCAGGATACGGGGAATAGATGATAATTCAAACTGCGTCACTCTAACTACTCTCCTATAACCAGAAGCGGTTCTTATAACGTCTCCTACTTGAATATCCTTTATCCATTTAGAGCTATCCACTGTAGGGATATTGATATAACCAGAGTTGAAAATTGTTCTTGTTCTCATTACACTTCGAAATATTTTGTTCCTACTGTAATTTTCACTTTAGACTTCCTTTGAACACGATCTTTATCTTCCACTTTTTTGGGTTCAAAAGACTGTGTTTTATCATCCCATTCATAGTCATCTGGAACATATCTTAACAAACAACGGCAGAAAGGGTGAATATTTGTTAAAACAGGCTTCCAATCCTTTGATTTTCTGCCTATATTAGTGCCGTTAGCAATCAATTCAGACAAATCAAAGATAACAGGTTTAGAACCTATACCATTGGTAGTATAAGCGTTTATACAATAGCGGCACGCTTGTGGCATTGTTTGTTTATATACCTTAGCATGGATGCCATGTTCCTTCATTATCATTTGAGCTGTGCCTATCTGAAAAATGTTCTCCATTTCGGTGGCGACTATACGCCCCCAGTCACGATTCCATTCATCCAATCTATGTCCAAGTGCACTTACTATAGACTGAACGGATTTCCTTTTTAGAACCCCTTCTGAAAGTTCCTCTTTAATAGCTGTTTCAACTTCCCTTTCTCGCTCCGCAACAGCTATTTTCATTTCTTCTTCCGATATGGTGGAAGAAAGAGAATCCTTTATTTTATTTCCCATTCCCTTTATATAGGAATAAGAACGCATAGCCGACGCATTGTATTCTGCCTTTTCCCTTGTTGTCAATGCCGGGTATTGTTCCTTTTCAACATATTGTTTTAAGTCGTTAAAATCAAGCGAAGAAAGCTGCGCAGGAGAAAGTATGGCTGCTAACCGTCCAAATATGAATGCTTGCCAGTAAGGTGGTATTTTTAGAATTTCTGTCTTTAGGTCAAAATCGAACCTTTTAAGTACATCTATGTCGTCTGGGGAAAGATAATCTTTTCCCAATACATCGGCAATCACTCGTGCAATACGATAATCGACAATGAAAAACAACTGCTGTATTTCTTCCGGTGTGAATAGCATAGACTACTTCGATTTTTGACTGACCATTTTCTTAGTCAAATCCATTAACATATTGTTTATCTGTGTCGAGAAAATGACCTGCGCCATCCCTTCATAACCTTCTTGTACTTTAGGATAACGCATAGGGTCAACATGATGATGTATATTTGACACCAACGGCATTTTCTCAACCTTTATATTCTTGACATATCGAACGTTCACTTCTCACCCCAATTCTTTTCAATGTAAGACATAGCAGCATCCATGATAGGATTCGAACTGAAAGATTTTTGTGTATCTTCCTTTTCTTCCGAAGCTATCTGACGATCCACTTCTTCATTCATCGCTTCTCCACCATACATAGCCTGCTGCATCTGCATTTGCTTTTGAAGTTGATAGGATTGATTCAGGATAGTATCCGTTTCGGGATTGAATTTTCGTCCAGAGTATTTTTCAAAAATATCCTCTAAGCAAACCATACCGTTTTGAATCTTCTTAGCATCAATCTCGACCTGTCTGCCTTCATCCTCTGCATCCACACCAGTAAAGACAAATTCAAAATCTTCATCCATTTCAGAAACAAGATAGTAATTGATTACTTCTTGTAAGAATACAAGGATAGGTTTCAATCCTTTGTCTTTGGAGTGCTGCAATCGTTCTTTCTGACCGGCTTGTCCGAATATATTAGTCTGGTCTTTGAATTGGAAACCAAGTTCAGATGGATCGATACGATATACAGCACAGGACATAACCAACAGGAACTTTAACCAATCACTAAACTCCATGTCACGGTTGGTATTCTTGCTTAAATCTAACCACTGGAGGTCTAACCCATTGATAATGGGCGTTCTATGACTATTACGTGTACCCACCATAGTCTGTTGCCAAGCCTGTCTGAACTCATCCAAAGAAGATTGAGATATGTTCGGATTCTTAACATTTATGATTCCTTTCGGGCTTGACCCCTTAGAAAAATACGATCCATTATATTCAAATCCCCACAATATCCATGTCATAATACTGGACAAAGTTTCCAATTCAGAAGTGCCATACCCGTTCTTATAAATGTTAGTGGATTTGTTTCGGATACCTATTCCAAGTTCCCAAGGATAGAAGATCACGCTTTCATGCGTAACAGGATTTTCCATGATCTGCCCTTGCCATGCCATACAATATTTAGGAAGATAACCTTTGAAACGGTACTTTTCAAACTCGTCTCGGAACTTAGGGTCAATACTGTCCAAGAAACGAATCAAAGAAGCATCTACGGCACGGTATCTCGCCAAATTCCATGATCTGTCCCTTACAATCTCAAAGGCAAGCTGATCAAGTGTTAAACTGTCAAACACAACTTTTCTCCCAAAATCCTGAAATGTATCAAAAGATTCCCATTTGTCATGGAAACCGCCTTCTTCCAAGAATTTACGAATATAGGCTATCTTTATCTGATCTTCTCTTGAATGTTCTGTACTTTGTTTCTCAAAAGGATTTCTTTTTCTTCGGATAGTGTAACCTTCTTTCTGTTCATCTGTTGAAAAATGCAAGAAATTCTGTACCTGTTCAACACGGGTATTCACCACAGCCCGGACAACAAAAATGTCCCCCATCCTTCGAAGTACTTCAAAAGGAAGCGACCCGTAAAACATAGGGTCTTTATATCCTCTTCCCGTATCACTTGCTTCATCTGGATTAAAGAACACAGCCTTTACATTGTCCTGTCTTTGGTTGACATTATCCAGGTACAAATTAGCTTTTAAAAGATTTTCCAAATCATCAGAACGAGACATCTGCTGTAATTTGGATTGAAGCAAAGTAGGAAGAGTTTTCTGCAATCCTACAATATCTTCCAAAGAAAGATTAGACAGACCCTTTAACAGGTCCGTCTTTTCTTGATTTTTATGTTTACTTTTCCTACTCACGACAATAAAAAATTAAGCGGAAGTGCCTGCTGCCTGTGATAGCGTAATTGTTATTTGCTTTGTTCCTTCCGATTGTTTTACAACTGCTGACCCTTCTCTTGCTGTACCAGTATTGACCGCTGCTACAACGGAATATTCGGTTGTTCCTTTCGAAAAACCTGTACCGGAAACTGTCGTAGTATAATTCACAGCCACAGGACTACCACTATTCTTTCCATTTACCGTCTTTTGTTTTGTAGAAGAAATAGAAAGAGTTTTTGTTTCACCCGTAGCAACAAATTCCACTCTTGAAGGGTTTGAAGTCAAATTATAAGTATAAGCAACGGTTGCTTTAGGTTGACTTAAATTAATCGTAATTGATTTTGCGCCCGACCCTTCTTGTGTCACAACAAGAGTTCCTGTTCTTCCGGTAGTCTCATTTGTATTTTCAGTGGCGGAAACAGTATAATTTGCTCCCGATTGAGTTTTCAAAGAGAAACCCGTACCGGTTACCTTTCCTGTAGTATTTACGGTAGTTGGGGAACCACTGTTCTTACCGTTCAGCTTCTTTTGTCTGGTAGAAGTGATTGTGACCACTTGATCACCTGCCGTTGCAGCAAAAGTAAGAGTTGTCTTATTGGCTGTAATCGTATTTTCATAAGTAATAACAGATGCAGCTTGACTTAAAGAAATGGTTGCTGTTTTTCCACTCTCATTCTGAATGATTGTAGCTGTACCAGTTCTTTGCTTGTCAGTAGGATTCTCTGTAGCAGAAATTTGACTTATTCCCGCATTACCCGAAAAACCTGTACCGGAAACTGTCGTAGTATAATTCACAGCCACAGGACTACCA
>OGKC01000059.1_pt1 | contig 44192 bp, 36 predicted proteins | sample 1572411 | NCBI WGS metagenome assembly OGKC01 (sample SAMEA2582157, study PRJEB24529) | metagenome
AAGTGGTGTATATGTTGCAAGACGAATAATTGATGAGGAAGAATAATTCCATATTAAAATAATTCTCCATATTTAATATTAAGAATAGGCCAATATATTTTAATGAATATGCTCTAAACATTTCACAAGTATAGATTAGAACAATAAACCATTTATATATAATAATACTTAAAGCTGATAAAATCTCCCTGTAACTTATATCTTTCCTAGTCCTTTTCTGCCGGATATAAGTTACAGGGAGATTTATTCTTAATAATCTATCCAGTTCGATGATTAAAATCTACCATAATATCTATTATTATCTATTTTATTAAGTTAATAATCTACTCAAGTCTTATTTAACTTCTACAAGCTCAATCTTAAAGTTAAGTTCTTTTCCTGCCATCTCGTGGTTAGCATCAAATGTTATATCATTATCTGTTAAGGCTGTTACCTTAGCTGGAAATGGCTGTCCATATACATTCTGAAGATATACCATATCATCAACCTTAAGTTCTTCTGAACCTGCAAGCTCGCTGATTGGAACTGTGATAATTGCATCTGGATTTTTCTCTCCATAAGCTTCTTCTGGCATTAAATGTATATCTATTATATCTCCTACATTCATATCAGCTACAGCCTTATCAAAGCCAAGTATCATCATACCTGCACCACAGGTGAATTCAAGAGGTTCTCCTCTGTCATAAGATGAATCGAACTGTGTTCCATCGTTAAATGTTCCTTTGTAGTGTACTCTGCACACCTTGCCTACATTAGCTCCATCAAATAAAGGTGCTCCTCCACCACAACCTGAACAACCGCCACAGCCTGATGTTTCATTACTTCCACAGCCGCAGCTTCCGTCATCTGTGTCACTTCCACAACCACAGCCACAGCCGCAGCTTTCATTTTCTGTATCAGCTGTTCCACAGTTCTGTTCTTCTTCGTGTGAATGATGACTGCAATTAACACCCTCTGATATCAATTCTCCATTAAGGTATGCCTCTAGCGCTTCATCTGCATTTCCTGATACACCTGAATATACTTCTATGCCTGCTTCGCCTAATGCATTGGCAGCACCACCACCGATACCACCACATATAACAGCATTAATATCAAGACCTGCAAGAAGTCCTGCCATAGCTGAATGTCCAGAGCCTTCACTCTCTATAACTTCTTCTTTAACAATGTTCTGTCCATCTGTTTCATAAATCTTAAATTGTCTTGAATGTCCGAAATGCTCAAAAACATTTCCATTCTCGTAAGCAACTGCTATCTTCATATTATCCTCATTTCTATATTTTTTATAATAAGCGTATATCCTGATTTCAGGACACTATATTCCTTTAAATATAATTTAATTCTATCTATCCTAAGGAAATTATTACCAAATAATAATTCCTTTCAAATTGTTATTTCAATAACTATTATTTCTAGAAATTATTTTCCTCAAAGAATTTCTTCTTTCGATCAATCATTTCATCAATTCTTTGAATATAATTACGAACGTCTTTTACATTTTCTATTCTCTCAATTCTGACTGAATGATTATCATCTGCTTCATTATGAAATACTACCTTGCTGGAAGCTCCTGCACCACAGGCAATTATTGTCTGCTTTTCCTCCATAATAAGAATGTTATATATACATTCAAGTCCCTCAACTGAGTAACCGACATTCTCAAAATTACCTGCCATATTCTTCTGACGATACATATAATAAGGCTCCATTGACAGTCTTTTGGCTGTGTCCTCTGTCATTCTTATTATCTCATCTGTATTATTGGTAGATAACTGCTTATATTTATCTCTCCATATATTAAGTGCCGCCGCTCTCTTTATTGCAAGAGAATGTACTGTAAGGCTCTCAGGCTTCATCTCCTCAATCTCTGATAATGTATGAGCCACCTCATCAACATCTTCACCGACAAGTCCAAGAATAATATCCATATTAATATTATTAAAACCTTCTTCCCTTGCCATAGAATACACATTTTTAATCTGCTCTACAGTGTGCTTTCTTCCTATAAGGTCAAGTGTCTGCTGGTTCATCGTCTGCGGATTAATAGATATTCTTCCAACATTATGTGCCTTTAACACCTTTAACTTATCCCTTGTTATGCTGTCTGGACGTCCTGCTTCAACTGTAAATTCATGACAGCCGTCAATATCAAAAAGCTCCTTTAAAGCCGTTATGAGCCTGTCAAGCTGTGCCGCACCAAGTGTTGTTGGTGTTCCACCGCCAAAATACACTGTATCAAGTCTTCTGCCTTTCATTGCCCTTGCTACAAAGGTCATCTCCTTAATAAGTGCATCAAGGTAATCATCCACATAATTCTTATACGCATCAAGTGCATATGATGAAAATGAGCAGTACAAGCATATACTTGGACAAAATGGTATTCCAATATATAAACTGTAACCATTCTTATAATCTATCTTATTAAGAATGTCCATTTCTTTCTTTGCTACATTTATTGCAAGGCTGGCTTTCTTCTCACTCGCCTTATGCTTATTCACAAAATGCTTCTTTATAGTCTGCTCGTCTTCGCCATCTTCAAGCATAACATATGCAATCTTGCTTGGGCGCACTCCTGTAAGATAACCCCAAGGCAGTGTCTTTCCTGTCATCTGGCTGAGCCTGTCATATAAATATGACTTGAATTTATCGTGCATTTCGCTCTTGTTAAGCCCTGTCATATCAGGTACCGTTATATCAATCACTTTATCACCTTCTGTGACAACTGTATCCTGCTTATATGCCTTCACCTCCATTCTTGGGTAAAATGAACGCACAAGAACTATTGCATCATCATAAAATGTGTCGTTATCAATTTTAATATATATCATATTGTCCATCTTTCTTATGCACCTATAAACGGGTTATGAACCCTCTCATATCCTATGCTTGTTCCCTCGCCGTGTCCTGTATACACTTTTGTATCATCTGGAAGTACCATTAACTTGTCCTTAATTGAATGCACAATGTCGCTCATACTTCCACCAGGGAAATCTGTTCTTCCAACTGACTCACAGAAAAGTGTATCACCTGAGAATAACACGCCGATTGCCTCAATATAATAGCACGTTCCACCCTCCGTATGTCCCGGTGTATGGATTGCCTTAATATCAAAGCCTGCAAGATTAAGTATATCACCATCATTGTGCCATATATCAGCCTTCACAGACAGGTTCATTCCATAAGCCTCACCTAGATTAATATGAGGTGTACTTAATGTATTCTTCTCCTCTGCTGAGGCATACACCTTGACATTATATTTATCCCTCACTTCATCTGCTGCCATAATATGGTCAAAATGTCCGTGTGTTAAAAGTATTCCCTTTAACGTACAGCCCGACTGTTCTATCATCTCACTTATCTTTCCAGCATTATCCGCAGGGTCTATAAGCACACATTCTTTAGTGTCTGTATTACAAAGCAGGTAACAATTCGTTGCTACCATTCCTAATACTCTTACATCTATTTTATACATTATAATCTCCAATCCCTGTGTCAAAAATGCTGTCGTACGAAGCAATATATAAAATATCTTAACTTCGCACGACAGCGGTTATAAATATCAGCCTGTAGCTCTCTCTATATCTGTCACTCCGTCAATCTTTCTTAAATTATCAATTAATCTGTTAAGTTCTTCCTTACCAGATACAACAAATCCAAGATTGATTGTTGCAAGCTGTTTCTTATTAACACGGCTGTTCATAAATCTTACATCTATATTAGATTCCGTAAACAGACGTGAAATATCAACAATAAGTCCTTTTCTATTGCCTGCATATATATTAATCTCTGCACTGTACTTCTCATCTTTATTCTCTGTCTGCTCCCACTCAGCTTCAATAAGCCTTGCTCTTTCATTAGCTGGGAAATTAAGAATATTAACACAATCTGTTCTGTGAATTGATATTCCTCTTCCTCTTGTAACAAATCCAACAATCTCATCACCAGGCACTGGATTACAGCACTTAGAGAAACGGACAGCAACATCATGTATTCCTTTTACAACAATACCGCCTTTGCCCTTCTTCTCCTTCTCTTTATCCTTGCTCTCACTTGCCACAATGCTGTCAAGTACCTGCTTGTCAGTTATCTCAGCCTTCTTGGTCTTCTGATATTCCTCATTAAGCTTATTGACAATCTGGCCTTCTTTTAATGCACCATGTCCTACTGCCGCAAGAACAGCATTCCAGTCTTTGTAACCATATTTTCTTAGTGCTTTCTCAACGAACTCAGGCTTATTAATCTCAGAAAGAACAATTCCCTTACTCTTACAGTAATTAGATATAAGTTCCTTGCCCTTTATAATATTGTCTTCTTTTAGCTCCTGCTTAAACCACTGGTTAATCTTGTTACGGGCCTGTGTTGACTTAACCATTGAAAGCCAGTCACGACTTGGTCCTTTGGAATTCTGTGATGTTATAATCTCAATTCTGTCACCATTCTTAATCTCATAATCAATATTAACAAGCTTGCCATTGACCCTTGCACCAACCATCTTGTTACCTACAGCACTATGTATGCTGTATGCAAAATCTATTGGATTAGAACCTGCTGGAAGTGTCTTAACATCACCTGTAGGAGTGAAACAGTACACTGAATCAGAAAAAAGGTTAAGGTCATTCTTAATTGATGATAAGAACTCCTTGTTATCAGACATATCTCTCTGCCATTCAAGAATCTGTCTTAGCCAGCTAAGCTTAGCTTCCTCACTCTTATCAGACTCTCCTGTCTTGCCCTCTTTATACTTCCAGTGGGCAGCAATACCATATTCAGCAATTCTGTGCATTTCATAAGTTCTTATCTGTACCTCGAATGGCTGTCCATTAGAAGCAATAAGTGTTGTATGAAGTGACTGGTACATATTAGGCTTAGGCATTGCTATATAATCTTTAAAACGTCCCGGTATTGGCTTATACATTTCATGAATAACACCAAGTGCCGCATAACAATCCTTGACTGTATCAACCTTTATACGAACGGCAAATATATCATATATCTGGTCAAGTGTCTTATTCTGGTTAACCATCTTTCTATATATTGAGAAGAAATGCTTAACTCTTCCATCTATCTCAGCTTCAATTCCAGCATTGCTAATGTGCATACCTACTTCTTTGATAATGCTCTTTATAAATGCCTCCCTGCCCGGTCTGTTAATATCAACCTGCTTTACAAGATCATTATAAGTATCCGGCATAAGATACTTCATTGATAAATCATCAAGTTCTACCTTAATCTTGGATATACCTAATCTATGGGCAATAGGTGCATATATATCCATAGTTTCTCTTGACTTTTCTACCTGCTTGGCTGGTGACTGGTACTGCATTGTACGCATATTATGAAGCCTGTCGGCAAGCTTTATCATAATAACCCGTATATCCTTTGCCATTGCAAGGAACATTTTTCTTAAGTTCTCAGCCTGAACTTCAATCTTGTCGTGCTGGTAATTAAGCTGTGTGAGCTTTGTTACACCATCTACCAAAAGTGCTACTTCATCGCCAAATTCCCTAGCAACATCTTCACTTGTCATAACTGTATCTTCCACAACATCGTGCAAAAGACCTGCAATAATAGATTCCTTATCAAGTTCAAGCTCTGCTAATATAATGGCAACACACAGTGGGTGAATAATATATGGCTCTCCAGACTTTCTAAACTGTCCTTCGTGTGCCTCCTTAGCCACTTTATATGCTCTCTCTATATCAGATAAATCTGATGAAGGATGATACTGCCTGATTGTTTCTATAAGCTTATTATAAAGCACTTCAGGACTTGTAAAATCTGCTGGAGTATCAACCGACTTGTCCACCTGACTTGTCTTGATATTGGTATTGCCTGCTAATTCTATATTATTCTCTGGCATATAATTTCTCCCTACACTTCTGAATATAGTTTTTCCATAAATTCTCTTGTTGCTACTGCATTTTCTGGTACAGTATTCTCAAGTGTGCAATGAACATATGGCTTATGTTCCTTAATCTTCTTAAGAAGAAGAGGATAATTAAGTCCACCTGTTCCTGCCGCTATTGACTTAAGCTCATCACCTTCAACGACATAATCTTTGCAGTGGACAACTGCTATATCCTTTAATAATAAATCAAATGCCTGATTAATTATCTCATCCTGCTTATCTATATTACCCACATATAAAAGGTTAACTGGATCAAATATAATCTGAAGATTAGGTGAGGCTATCGCATCAAGAACCTTTCTTGCTCTCTCAACTGTATTAACAATATGCTTCCATACCGGTTCAATCGCAACTATAACGCCAAACTGCTCTGCGTATTTAACAATTGGTCTTAAATTATCTATAAAGCACTGTAAAGCTTCCTCTGAATGGTTAGCCGGCTCATACTTGTACTCCTCATTGACAGCACCTGTCTCTGTACCAACTACGCCACAGCCAAGTATACTTGCAAATCTTATATGTGCCTTATATTTCTCAACTATCTCCTTGTGCTTCTCCTCATTAGGATTGCAAAGGTTAAGGTAACAGCCAAGTACTGCTATATCAACCTTATTCTCTGCACATAATTCTTTAATATACATTGCAAGACCTGGTGTCATAGTCTCTACTCCAGGCTTGAACTCCTTAATAGACTTGCTTAATGCTATGTGCATACAATGAAATCCCTGATTATGTATATTAGGAATAAGTTCATTAAGTGGTGCATATGCCACATCGTGTGCTCTTATACCGATTCTCATAATTAACCTCCTTAGGCTGTTACTCTGTGTTATGATTATTTAACCCAAACAGCCATATCAGTATATTCTTTCTGATATGGCTGTCTGTTTCCGGTGTGCTGTGTGTCCCAGTAAAATGACATCTTTCATTACTGAAATGCCATCTTATGCCTCTTACACATACATCATAATATTTATTTTAACACATTATTGTCAGAATGTCATATTATTTTCACTAATTGCATTATAATAAGTTGCAAGTGGTATGAAACTCTGTGCAAATCCTTTCCCTGAATTACCCTGACATATTACCGCATCATCTATAATAGTCTTGACTCCTACTGCTCCCTTAGGCACTTCATTCACAGCACCCCTGAACGTATTAAGTCCATATTCAAGATACTGTTTATTACCTGTAAGCTCATAGGCTATTGCAAGTGCTTCAAGAAGCAGGGTATTATTGCCATTTCTTGCAAGACTTGGAAGCTCCTTATAATAGAACAAACCATTATCCATATAACAGTTCTCTGTCAGGTCATCAACTGCCCTTAATATCATCTGCCTGATATCTTCTCTTGGGAATATTCTGTAATATCTCATAACGCTTCCTACCGCTATTGATATCATAAAGCCTACTCTTATGGCTGTATTATCTGTGTAAGGTGATAACCAGTCACCATATTCTTCTTCCCACTTCTTAAAATTATCAATTATCCAGTCACATTTTACAAGCCATTTATTATCATTAGTCTCTACATACAGGGCTGTAAGTGTTCTTAGTGCCCATCCTGTTTCCCTTGCATTGGCTTCACCCGGCACCTGATACATAGGAGTTTCAAGAAGTTTTAATACATTTTCTCCTATTCCAACTGCTGTATCATAACCTCTCTTATCACCTGTAAAATGGTAATAATCAAGCAGACCCTCGACCCACTCGTGAGAGCATACCATAACACCATTCTTACAATGTCCTGCCGTGTGCTCCCACTGTCCGCCAATTCTAAGAGGATTACTGCTGTAATGGCACACATCTATATCCATCCAATGCTTTGCTGACACAATCAGATAATCCATAAATCTTCTGACACCGGTTCTTGCATACATAAGTGCACACGCATGTGGATAATCGTATTCATTATTGCTCCAAACAGGCTTTCCACCGCCACGTCCCTGAACAGTGTAGCCTTGATCTACCGTGTCGCCCCAGTTAAGCATACCATAGCACCTTGAATGTCCGTCTGCTTTTGCCATAAGTGATATCTCAAAATCATCATTATGCTTTACAGGGAACACATCAATCATAACCCCTGCCCTCTTAAACACTTCCGGTGCTATATATGGTCTGTCTGGCATCTGGTATATAAGACTTCTGTTGTCTATCTCCCACAGCTTCATAGCAGGACTATGAAAATGTATCATAAACTGCTGTTCTTTTGCCATTCCTGACTGCATAGTAATCTCCCCGACATTCTCAGGAACAAGCATAACAGCCACACCTTCACTGCACGACTTCACTGCCTTAGGATAATTCTGCTGTGCCTGATGAACCGTAACACTAAAGCCATCTTCACCATCAGTATAATCAGCCATAAATGTTCCATAAAATACCTCTGCAAAATGCTCATTAGCCTCTTTCACAAGATATTTATCATCAATTACCTCATTGACCTCCTCGCCATTCTTACCAATTATAAAGCTTGTCTTATAATTAGAAGTTGCAACAACAGTTCTTATATTATTGACATCAGCCTTCTTTTCAATCATATCAAGCTCTGTTGTACCTCTTGTCATAAATACAGGACCATCATTATGCGAATTATCTGTACGGATATCACCACAGCCTGTTGAATCGTTACCTGCTGCAATTTTAAGAGGCTTTAACTGCTCTGTAATTACACTATCTTCTGATTTCTTAATATAAAATACAAGCGACTTTATCTTTAACTCATCATCTGATGTATTAATAATTCTGTATGTAATATTAACCCATGGCTTTCCGGCATAACCAGTGACTTTAATAACTGCCTTAATATTTTTGTTCTCAATATTCCCTACTGCGATATTACTGCACTCAGCTTCTACGCTTGCAGTAACTGGTCCGGCCTCAACAACCTTCCACTCTCCAATCTTAAGCTTATAAGCATTGCCATCTTTATCCTTAAGATATGGACCTTCAAAATTCTTATCTGTATATACTTTCCTGTAATCATTAAGCTGCCTGAATATTGAACTGCTGTTGTTGGCAACCTCATATTCCAGACTGCCGCATTTTATTAAAAAGCCATTATTAACCGGTGTTACACTGATGGTGCCATCTTGATTAGCACACTCTGATTGTCCGTCTGCTATAAGATTAGCTAACTCCTGTTTAGTAGTTGTCAATACTGCCTTTGCCGACTTATTAGCTGGTAAATCTGCCATAAAATCGACAAAAAGATACTTTATACTGCCGTCATCATACTCTGCCGTAACCTTGGGCTGGATAATACATTTTCTCTTATTCTGAACTATGCTTATATTATCCGTATTATATAGTTCCCCTTTAGCAAATGGAACTGCTATGCTAACACATTCATTAATTCTTGGATATCTGTATAACTTGTCAAAAAATATATCAACCATATAAAGCCTCATTTCTGTTATGCATTTTACATATGTAGTGTCTGCTATACTATTTCTATTACGTTATGCGTTAAATCTTTAACTATTGTTATTATAATATTAATTGCCACTTCTAACCACTGTTATATTTGTCCAATTTATGATATTATACATATTAATTTACATATAAGGCACATAATCAGGAGGAATATTTTGAACTACGCTGAAATTAAATATAACGACATCGCCAATGGTCCTGGAGTACGTACAAGCATTTTTGTAAGCGGATGTACACACCACTGCAAAGGCTGCTTTAATGAAATTGCGTGGGATTTTAACTATGGTACACCTTTTACTGATGCAACCATATCTGATATAATTAATTCAATGAAGCCAGATTATATTGCTGGTCTTACACTGCTTGGCGGCGAACCATTTGAACCAGCCAATCAAAGTGGACTTATTCCGCTTCTAAAGGCTGTAAAGGAAAACTATCCGGCCAAGGATATATGGTGCTTTACCGGTTACCTTTTTGATGAGGATATTATGGATAAAATGTATGACAAATATCCTGAAACCAGAGAAATGCTTTCATATATTGACGTATGCGTAGATGGCAGATTTGTTGAAGAATTAAAAGATATGATGCTTAAATTCAAGGGTTCATCAAACCAGCGCACAATACTTGTACAGCAGTCCTTAAAAGAAGGCACTGTAATTACTGCTGAGGAATATCAATAATCAGTGGAAAATCTATATAAAAAATTTAGGTATTAGTCAGTCACCTGAATATCAATAATATTAAGGAGAATAATTATCAATGAAACAGACAGTTAAATTTAAAAAGCTTACACCAAATGCAATAGTTCCAACTTATGGTACAGAATTCTCTGCCGGTGCGGACCTCTATTCCGGAATGACTGAACCAGTGATAATCAACGCTGGTACTACAGAATTCATCAAGACAGGGATTGCTATGGAAATCCCAGAAGGCCTTGTTGGTCTTGTATACGCACGAAGCGGTATGGCGTGCAAAAAAGGTCTTGCCCCAGCCAATAAGGTCGGCGTTATTGACTCTGATTACCGCGGCGAGCTTATGGTTGCATTACACAACCATTCGCAATCCCCTGTAACCGTTGAACCTGGCGACAGAATTGCACAGCTTGTACTCACACCTTATATCACTGCTGAATTCGTTGAGGCTGAGGAATTAAGTGATACAGTGCGAGGTGATGGAGGATTTGGGTCTACTGGGACTAAATAATATTTTAAATAATAGTAATCACTATTTACTATTATAAAAATGCTGCATTTTATAGATTGATTATGCCAGCCTTCAAATATTAGAAAAAATGATATGTACCATTTTACCTGACAAACTCCTGTAAAATAGTAGATATCAAAAGTCTAATTATTGGAAGCTGGTATTTTTATGTCTGAATATTCTTTTATATCTGTATCCTGTCTTAAGTTTATCTTATGGTTTTCTATATCAGATTTTTGCGAGTGTCATAAGATATTTCTATTCTCTTAAGTTCATCTTATGTTTTTTCTGCATAAAATGTAAGTAAGAACACATTTATGCAGAGAGGCTTATTATGAATTGCTCCAACAACAATTCAAGAAACTGTTGCAATAACCGAGGTTCATATGGTACTTACGTGACAATTCAATGACCTATGGGACCTCAAGGTCCAGCCGGTGCTCAAGGTCCACAGGGCGAACTAGGTCCACAAGGCGTACAGGGCGACCGCGGCTGTCCCGGACCGCAGGGCGAACAAGGCATTGCCGGACCTCAAGGCCCAGAAGGACCTAAGGGAGAGCAAGGTATTCAAGGTCCTAAAGGGGATAAGGGTGATATTGGACCACAGGGCGAAAAGGGTGAGAAAGGCGATACCGGTGAGCAGGGTATTCAAGGTATTCAGGGGGAAAAAGGCGACAAAGGCGATACTGGACCGCAAGGTGAGAAGGGCGACAAAGGCGATACTGGTGAGCAAGGTATCCAAGGGGAGAAAGGTGACACCGGTCCGCAGGGTGAAAAGGGCGACAAAGGCGATACTGGCGAACAGGGTATTCAAGGGGAGAAAGGTGAGAAGGGGGATACTGGTGAACCCCCTGATATTACTGTGGTTGAAGATACTCCTCTTAGTTACAAGCTTAACTTTAAAACCACCACAACAGACATAACCACACCAAACCTTTTTAAAGCCCTTGATGAATATCACGTAAATCTTTCCACCGCCAACAACACCCTCAACATTCCTCTGGATAATCTGATACTGACTTATCAATATGTTTCTTCTAATTCTGCAAGAATAACTATAGCTGCCCAAAATACCGCCATACCTATACTGGCTGATATGCGCCGAACGAGCATATATAACTCTGGCTCTGTTGAGTCACAGACTTACGATAACACAAGCGTATCTACCAGAACCATACTTGATGATATAATATATACCCTCTCACAGGAAACACACATTATGCAGATTAGACAGCAAAATCCAGATACCAAACTCTGGTCATTATGTGAAATCCATACATTTATTTCTAATGGCGGAGCAAGGACTTCTGTGTGGGTGCAGTGGTATGAGGTGGGGGTTAGTTATGAAGTGACTTGATGATGTGATGTATCGTGACATATCATTAGATATTAATAAATGTATTGTTAATATAGCTTGATTTTATGGCTTTATTATTGTTTGAACAATTAATTATTGAAAAGTATATTTTTTAGCGTAATAAAGGCTTTCCTTGTGAATATAATATGTATCTGGAATTCTTGATATATATTACATCTTTGGAAAGCCTTTTAATATTTAACACATCTTGTCCTATAAGTGCATTTTATCCTATAAATTATATTTTAATTCTATGCCAGTCCGTGTTTCTCAATCCAGCTATAAAATACCGCTTTGCCTGCATTTATACGCTTTGCTCGATACCAGAACAACACTATTGTAAGAAGCATAAATATAACTGTCTATTCTATTTACCTCACCCTTTCTGCTACAGTCAATGATAATTTTAAAAGCAATGTCATAAGCTACTGCATCTGCTTCGAATTCTTCCTTTTTTCTGTTCGGAAATTTTTTCCCTATACTCGCAAAATATGAATGCGCAACTTTATGTGCCAGACTAAATATAACTACTGTCCAATAACATGAAGACGCCAAATTCATAATTTGTGTATCTCCGTCTATAATCTGCAGCAACATTTCATTTGACTTCTCATTCGGAATATCTCCCAGAATACTCACATCATTCATTATAAATAAAAGATATATAAAACAATTACTATAAACTTTAAGATTATCAAATTCTTTAGACCACTTAAAAAATAACCAGAAAAAAAGCCATTATTGATGATTCAAATAATTCATCAATATGTACAAATTGCTCTTTTTCATCCTCCAAGAAAATATAACTGTTCACAGACCTTTGATAACGATTGCTTAGTACGATTCCCTCACCGCGATATCCATACTCCCTTCCAAAATATTCTTTCACTATCTGAAGCATCTGCTCTGGATTATACTTCTTATTATTTTCCCTCAACTGCTCTTCTGTCAGACCGGAATCGTGATAATATTTCATCATCTGTTTTATTCCTTTTTCCTCGTCCTTTACAGATTCGCCGCCAAAACGTAATATTTCATAATCATCTGGTGGCAAAAAAAATCTTGCCTTGCTATCTGACATACACTTTCCCCCTTTACAAATCTAAACATATTTCAGCATATATTTATCAGAGCACAGCATTTTCATTTCGCCAATTTTATATCCTACTATTGTCTATTTTGATATTCATATGTATCATCAAACTTCACAGCTCCATTGATTCACATGATTATGGCGAATATTATGACCATTACATTACCTAATATACATTTCAATATCTGCAACATCTAAATCCCAAAAATGATATGGCCACTTATTTAAATCACTTGTAAACTGGTTAAATAATCTCACAGTAACCTTATATCGATCTTTTAAATATACGATTTCTTTTAAATGTTGTTGTGATACTCCTACTAGTTTTACATTATTATCGCAATTCAATAAGTAAAGATTTTGGAATTGCTCGGCAAAATATTTGCTTTCAAAAAGTAAGATTCCCTCTTTAAGAAACAAATTTTGCTCTATGGAATTTTTTCCGTCCAAATTCATAAACATCCAAAAAGGATCACCGATAGTTTTATAGTCGGGAACCAAGTATTTACTATTTTCACCATTAATAAACTTATAGAGTTCATCATATTTTATAAGTCTGATTCCATTATAACTAGATACTTTTTTTGCTCCATCCTGAAACTCACTTTCTGCCGAAATAAAAATTCCATTTATGTTCCCTATATGCTCTAATTTATAAGAAAAATTTCTTAGTTCACCAACATTTATTGGATTTTTCCAGTTTTTACACTCAATTGCCACCTTGTAGTTCACTCCAAAATGTTCGTATGAATAGAGTATGTCTATCTCATGGCTTGCACCATCATCTCCTATTATTGGAACATGTTTCTCAACTTTAGCTTTTATTCGCTCATTATTAGCAATTTGAATATAAATTTTTTCAACAATAGACTCAAACTTCTCTCCTTTCTCTTTTGATACATTATTCATTATTGTCACCTCTCAAATAAAATTTTTTAAATCTTTTATGTGGAATTTGATAATATAAGATAGAATTTTCCTGTACTTGCTCAAATTCAGGAAAAGCTATACCAAAACCTGGACACATCCCTTTTTCTTGAAGAGAAACTAACACTTTGAGATGGTTTTGAGAAATGCCAAAAACCTTAGCACTATTTTTTATTTTACTGCAATAATTGATAGCCTGCTTCTTTGATAAAAACAATAAAATACTATCATTAACCATCTCGTAATTTCCTGTATTCTTATCACTATCTTGTTCTGTTCCCATAACGACCCAAAATGGATCCCCTATTACCTCTTCATCTGGCAGCATTACTTTTATAGCACTTAAAGCAGATTTTATTACTTCATCTAATAAATCAAATTTCTTTAAATCAATGTTTGTCAATTCAGCTACTTTCTTTGCCCCACTAGATACTCTATCATCATAGTAAATAATACCTTTTGCAAAAAAATGTAAATCTTTCAAGACATTTGCAAATTCCCACATATCATTCTCTGTTACTTTTGTACCTTCTATTACTTTAATCACTGTACGCTCTAAATTATTCATCTGAATGAATTCAAAATAAATATCAACTGTATGTTCTTTTAATTTTCCAGAGATTGTCACATTCTCTGCAATCCTAGGTCTAAAAAAACCTTCGCTTTGAAAATAACTTTTATACATTGAAATTACATTAGCTTTTAATCCTGGATTTTTTCTTAATTCGAATATATATATCCCTCCTTTCATCTTGTAGAACCCCTCATAATGTACCAAATATAGTAATATCTGATCCTGTTATCTTTTCGCCCTGCTTTGGCAATATTTCCATACATTCCTTTTCCATAGCAAGGACATTTTAATATTCCAAACAAAATATGATAAAGCTGGCCAAGAATCCCGATATTGTTCCATTCTGATGCAACTTTTTTGTATATCTATGATTGTTCAGATAATTTGCCACACCATTGACTGCATCATTGGTACTCTTACCGGAATGCTCTTCATTGTAATATTCTCCTACAACCTCCATATCCTGAAATTCTGCATATTTACTAAGCTTGTCCTTCTGTGCATCCAAGCTGTAACCATCAACCTGAATTGCTGTTGATACACTAGTATATATGTAACATTTTGTATTATTTTTCAATACGTTCACTCATCTCTAGTGTGGTAAAATCAAAGTTGGATTTTTCAACAGAGTGGCAATAACCGGAGCATATTTAGATATTCCATAATCTTCAACAATACTGGTTATTCTAGCCCCTGCATCCTTTGATGAAGCCCCACATAAGAAAACCCTTTCATCAGCGGTTCCATAATCCAACACTATAAATCGATCATGAAATATACCACCTGTCTTTTTCATTGATATTCTTATGGATGGATATTCTTTGCAAAAATCCGTAAATTCTATATTATGAAGTTTATTATTCCCAACATTATCACTGAATAAAGTAATATTTACTCCTGTAGGAGAATTTTTAAGATGTACCAGCGTTCTTAATCCAATATAATTGTCCACGACATATATTGACGACTTTGCCTGCTTATAAATGGACTCATATACCTCATCTGCACTACTAAATTTTGCATTAAACATGAGCCACTTGTCATCATCATCTGAAACAAAGCTGTTCATCATATCTGCCAACTCAGATTTTGTCACAACATCCTTCAAGCCTTCTGCAACATCCGAAATCTGCTTTTCAAGAGATATCATATCTGAGTTGATTTTATTAATTTCTATTCTATTGTTAGCTGTCTCCATACTTAACTGAAGTATTTCCCGCTGACCAATAAGATCTTGATTCTCTAAAATGTAATCCTTCATTCTTTTGAAGGTTCTCACTAATGCAATGCTTTGTCTTACCGCAAGTTTTCCTTTTAGTACAGTCATTAACATATATACACCTTGTTCCGTAAAAACGTAAGGATTGCTACGGGATTTGCTGCTTATATTTGCGGTCACAAATTGTGACCGCAAATATTCAACTTCATTATCAGATAATTGGAACATCATATCATTCTGAAATCTTTCTATATTTCTTTTTACCTGCTGATTAAAAGCCTTAAGTTCATACCCATATACTTCGGCCAGATCTGCATCTAATAACACTTTACATCCCCGAAATTCATATAATTTTTGTTTCATAAATTCTTCATTAATCTCAATTACTTCAATTTCTTTCTTTTTATCTTCTGCCATTGAACTCCTCCATTCATTTTGCAGTCAAAAAAATCATCCGCAATTCTCATATAAACATATTGCTGACATAAGCAATATGTCCGATTTGTTATTTCAGTTAATCATTTTCTTTCCCATATTAGACTTCCTCCTCCCATATTGAACCATTTTACTGACCTCAGTAAAATGGTCTATTTTTCTTTTTTATTCACCTTGTCATAATACGCTTTATACCTATAAATCGTCCTCTCACTGACATTGTTTCGCTTTGCAATTTCCACCATTGTTATGCCGCTCTCATATCCAGTGACAAAATCATTGTAAATTGCCATCCATTTGGCGTTATGTTTCTGCCGTCCACTTAATTTACGATTTCTGTAATACTCCAATTCCTCTCGAAGTTCTGCGTTCTCTTTTTCCAACTCCTCAATTCTTTTTAATGACTCTTCAATTGTTACAGATTCCTCCATTACCCTGTCCTCCATTTATGTCATTCTCGTTTTGTCTATATTATAAATATCTGTGTTTCTTTAGTCAATTCGATTTTGTCATATTGTATCATCATAATATTTCTTTCTAATTTGCCCACCCCTTTCTGTGCTTAAATTGCTTTGGTAGCCAATTAGAGTTATCTGCTTTCAACATATCATATACATATATCTTATTCGGCTTTTCTAATCCCTGATGGCTTCTATAAATCAGATTATATGACTCCAATTCCTTCAACATCCTGTTAATCTTCTTATTTCCGAGATTCAGCAACTTCATCATTTCTTTTATCAATATTGGAATGTACACTTTTTGAAACCACAAAAAAAGGACTGCTAAACAGTCCCGAAATCTATGGATATTCCTTTATGGAACGTCCCAGTATTTATGTATGCTTTTTGGCACCACCTCCTTAAAAATGGGTATAAAAAAAGAAGGTATTTTCAATCTCCTTCTCTGACTACTTATGACTATAAGAAATGACACCACCTCAACCCTTGATTTATCGTCATGGGTGAAGCGGTGTCAATACTTGTAATTTTTGAATTCTTTTAAAACCCTTAGATGGATTCTAGTTTTTCTAGTGCATTGCTCACTTCTATACTTAATCCTTCTACTCTCCTATATGCTAATTCTCCCATACTTAGGTCATACACTAGTTTCTTTTTCATTTCAGCCTCTATATGAACAGTATTTCTGTATTCATATAATTTGACTAAATCATCTGCCAATCCTTTACTTATCAGATTCAGCTCTAATAATGCTGCTACTTTTTGTTCATAGCGAATTTTAGTTTTATCAACAGCTTGAACCTTATTATAGCATGGAATAATATCTTTTTTATCATGTTCCAGTTCTTTGGCTATTTTTTCCAATTTATGTCCTGGTATTCCAATTTTGACCAAGCGTTCTTGAAACAGAAGATTTTTTACTGTATTCGTTTCCTCAAATAGTTCAAACAACAAATAATTAACAACCGCCTCTTGAATAGACACATACATTATTACCTGTGTCTTTATCTGAGCTAATAAAAGCTCGTCCGAAGCTTGTAAACCCTCAAAGAATTTATAAATTTTTCTCGCATTTATAAATTCTACAATAAGTCTATCTCTCAAACTTTTATTCTCAATAAATGGATAAAAATGTGACTCATACCACTCTTTATTAGGTAAATGTCCTGATATGTAATTCTCTAGTTCTTTTTTAGTCTCACTTGTAAATGCCATTTTCTACTATCTCCTTTGTCGTAATACTTACTTAATATTAATCGATTTTGAGTTTGATATAAAAATCCTTTCCCTACTTTAAGATTGACTTAATTACTGCTTCGAGAGGAACTTTTTATAATAATGCCGTGGCATACTAATATACAGTTACCAAATCAGCTCGAAGTGCCTCAACGCATCCTTAATATACTCCACCTTTTCCTGCGGACATTGCTTCACTTCTGGATTCTCTTTCTTGGACTTATTATAATTCTCGCCCATATCCAGACCACACATCCGCTTCACCTGTGCAATATAAGAAGTGTGCACATTCACACCATACTTGTCCTTCACATAATCCTTAATCTTCTGATAGGTAGCCTTTTCTTCTGGTGTGTAATTGCTCTCTTCATCAGGCTCCATTGTCACCTCAATTTTCGGTGTATCTTTTTTGAGGGATAATTTGACAACTGTCTCCACATGCCCCGTATTTGGAAACATATCCACACAGCACCCTTTCTTAACCTCATACCCACTCTCCTGCAACACAACCAGATCCCTTGCTAGACTTGTAGGCTTGCAGGAAATATACACCATTGACTCCACACCATAGTCAATTATCTTCTTAAGTGCCTTAGGATTGATACCATCTCTTGGTGGGTCGAGGACGATAAAGTCTGGCTTGTCCTTTATGTTATCGAGGGCATTAAGCACATCATCTGCGATGAATTCGCAGTTATCAAGTCCATTTATGCCGGCATTAATCTTAGCCGCTTCTACGGCTTCTGGAATTATCTCAACGCCGATGACTTTCTTTGCAACTGGGGCTAACATCTGTGCAATTGTTCCTGTTCCACTGTACAGATCAAAAATTACCTTGTCTTTGGTTGTTCCTACATAATCTCTTGCCTTTGAGTACAGTACTTCAGCACCAAGTGAGTTAGTCTGGAAGAATGAAAATGTTGTAATCTTGAATTTAAGTCCAAGAAGCTCTTCTTCAATATAATCCCTTCCGAATACTATCTCTGTCTTTTCATTGATTACTGCATCGGCAACACTGTCATTGTAGGTGTGTAGGAAGCCTGTTATCTCTCCGTCAAGTGACAGTGCTTTTAATCTGTCTGCAAGCTCGTCCATAGGAATATCATTAATTGTAGTTGTCACAATATCCACAAGGATTTGTCCTGTCTTTACAGCTTTTCTTACAAGCAAATGTCTAAGATACCCTTCGTGCTTCATTTTATGGTAATAAGTGAGATTTTTCTCTAGTGCATAATCATATACACACTTGAGTATTTTTCTGTAATCATTATCCACAATCTTACAGCCTGTTACTGTTACTATATCATACATACTGTTTCTCTTATGTAAACCGAGGGCTATCGGACCATCTTTTACCTCATCGCCAAATGAGAATTCCATTTTGTTACGGTATTCACTTGATACAGGGCTTCCAATTATTCCCTCCCACTCATATTCTGTATTAATAACAGGAGCAAGAAGCTTCTTCACTGCATTTTCTTTCATCTTTAACTGTTCTTCGTACCTTACAGTCTGATATACGCAGCCACCACATTTACCAAAATGCTCACATCTTTCGTTAGTTTCTGTATCTGCCTGACAGACAACTTCAAGAAGCCTTCCTTCACATTTGCCGTGCTTCTTCTTGTTTACCATGAATTTAACTGTCTGTCCCGGTATTGAATTCTTTACAACAGCCTTTTCCTCTATAGTCTGTCCGTCTTCCTCTGTCTTAACTATTACATTTCCCTTATTAGGAAAATCCACGCTTTCTACATAACCTGTATATATGCCGCCTTTTTTCATCTTTTATCTCCAATCCTTCTATATAATCAATCAGGAAACTAACCAGCCTTCCTCCCACATCACCGAACATCTAAAAAACCACTGGCTGTAAGCCAGCCAGTGGTCTTTGTCTTAATCATTCTTTAATTGGCAGAATAATTAGTTCTCGAATTCATCATCATCTTCAAAGTCTTCATCAAAGTCGTCATCATCGAAATCATCATCAAAATCATCAAGATAATCTGGTGTGAAGTATCTATAGATTGCATATACGATAGCTGCTAATGCTGCAACCGCTCCAATAACTGCTAATACTATGATAATTACATTACTTTTCTTCTTGCTCTCTTCTACATCTTTCTTGTGAAGAAGTTCATTGAGCTTGCTTGCCGCAATAAGCTCTTCAATCTTATCCTTATTCATAACAACCGCTCCTTTCAAAACACTTTTAAAGTAAATATATTGTATCACAACATATTTTATTTGTCACCATATTTAGGCTTTTTTAAGCTTTGCAAAGCCTGCAAGCATTTTCTTTAAACCATACTCATCAAATGTTACAGTTACCATATAATCTCTTGTGCCATTATCAATTGAAATTACTTTTCCTTTTCCAAATTTGGCATGAACCACGGTATCGCCAACACCATATCCAAGTCCAGATGTTCCACCAGCACTGCCAACAGAGGCAGTCAAACCCGCTGTGCCATATGAAGCACCTGCATAACTTCCGCCTGATACAGATTTTCCACCTGCTGTCAATCTACCGCCAGTTCCACTGTCTCCAGCTCCAGCAGCCTTCGATGACTTCTTTAAGTCAAATATATCCATAGGAAATTCTTTACCAAAACCAACCTTAGTATTCGCCTTTCTCACAGAAGACCTGTAGCCTGCTGAGGTTGAGCCGCCGATTGATACACGTTTTGGTTCTTTATAATTCACATTGCCTGAACCGTATCTGTTAAGAGCGGCTTTGGCATTAGCTCTGATATTATACGAAGGTGTTTCCTCTGAGTCATCTTTTCCTCCATATGCAATCTTACCTTTATTATATCCTGAACTATTATTTTCTATGTGCATATATTCTTCGGGAATTTCTTTAATAAAGCGTGATACTTTATTCATCTGTGTTTCACCGCGTACCATACGCATCTTCGCACTGCTTAAGTTAAGTATTTTCTCTGCTCTTGTTATTCCTACATAGCAAAGTCGTCTTTCTTCCTCTATCTCTGCAGGGTCATCTGACACTATTGTCATATAACTTGGAAAAAGACCATCTTCCATTCCTGTCATATACACAATAGGGAATTCAAGACCCTTAGCACTATGTAATGTCATAAGCATTACCTGCTTATCTGACTCATTAAGATTATCAATATCTGCTATGAGTGCAACTTCTTCAAGGAAACCACTTAATGTAGGAGTTTCTTCCTTCTGTCGGCAGCTCTCCTCATAGCTTACTATTTTGTTAATCAATTCATCTATATTTTCCTGTCTTGCTTCTATTTCTTCTGCTGTTTCGCTCTCTGCAAGACATTCTATATATCTTGTGTCACTTATAACGGTTTCGGCAAGTTCTTTTATGCTCATAAATTCCTGCTTTGCCTTAAGTGAACCTATAAGTGTAACAAATGGCTCTAGCTTTCCAACACCTCGTTTTATCGTATCAATATGCTCAGCATCGCACAGAGCCTGCCAGAATGTTATGTCATTCTGATCTGCATATTCCTGAACACGTTCAATGGTTGTCGCACCAATTCCACGCTTTGGAACATTGATAATACGCTTTACTGCCTGTCCGTCCATACCATTGTCTATAGTCTTTAAATATGCAAGTATATCTTTTATTTCCTTACGCTGATAAAAGCTTATTCCACCATATATACGATATGGTATATTCTTTAACATAAGCTTTTCTTCCAATGTTCTTGACTGTGCATTAGTCCTGTATAATATGGCAATATCGTTGTAATTCCAGCCGTCCCTTACCATAGAACTTATGCTGTCAACAACACCCTGTGCCTCATCATATCCATTTTCATAAAGTGTATAATTAACCTTTTCACCCTCGCCATTCTCTGTCCACAGACTCTTTGCTTTTCTTCCTATATTATTGCTTATGACCGCATTGGCTGCATTAAGAATTGTCTGTGTTGAACGATAATTCTGCTCAAGCTTTATTACTTTAGTTCCTGCAAATGTATTCTCAAAATTCAATATATTGGTAATATTGGCACCCCTGAACTTGTATATTGACTGATCATCATCCCCAACCACGCAGAGATTGCCATATTTGGCGGCAAGCATTGATATAAGCTTAAACTGCGATGTATTAGTATCCTGATACTCATCAACCATAATATACTTAAATCGTTCCTGATAATAATTAAGTACTTCAGCATCATTTTCCAATAATTCTACTGTCTTGTATATTAAATCATCAAAATCAAGTGCATTATTAAGCTTTAATGTCTTCTGATACTCCCTGTATACATTGGCAATTCTCTTGCCGTTGTAGTCACCACCTGCCTCAAGCTCCATCTGATCCGGACTCATAAGCTCATCTTTGGCGTGCGATATCGCATTCATAATTGTTTTTTCCTTGAGCATCTTCGTATCTATATTGAACTTCTTACATATATCCTTTATAACACTCTTGACGTCATCTGTATCATATATTGTAAATGTATTGGAATAACCAATTCTATCTATATAACGCCTGAGAATCCGCACACAGGTGGAGTGGAAAGTACTTACCCACACTTCGCCAGCCTGCTGTCCTACTGTGGCATCAACTCTCTCTCTCATCTCCCTTGCCGCTTTATTAGTAAATGTAATAGCAAGTATATTATATGGGGCCACACCACAATCATCTATAAGATAGGCTATCCTGTTAGTAAGAACTCTTGTCTTTCCAGAACCTGCACCCGCTATAATAAGAAGCGGACCTTCTGTCCTTTTAACCGCTCTTTTCTGGCAGTCATTTAAACCATCTAAATTCATATACTCTCCAATCCAATGTGTGATTATACTCACACTATCTCCACTTTAACTTACAAATGCACTTAATTAAAATCAACAGTGCATCTAAACTTAACCTTCACATACTGTGCATACACAGTATCATAATTCAGTATAACAAATGTTCGATATTTTTAAAAGCAAAAAATCAGAAACCATTGCCTGAATTAGTATATCATTAAATATATTTATCCAGTTATGATTTCTGATTTATAATATATGCTTTATTATATATTCTATAAGTATATAATTTTTATATTCCGCAAACATACATTTTCCGTATATTCAACAAATATATAACTCTTTATATATTATGTAACAATACATTTTACATATATTGAACAAATATATTCTTATATATCCTACTTCTCTGTTATGACTGCATTATCCATTACTAAATTCTGTGCCTTTTTAACAAGCATAGACTTAACAATAGTTTCTTTGTCATATTTATCTGTAAATGTATCTACCTTTGAATAACCGCTGTCCTTAGCGAACTGCTCAAGGTCATCCTTGTATTCATAATCTGTAATTGCAAGACATTCCTTTTCTGCAATTGCCTGATATACAAGCTGCTGTCCTGCTGATGCCTTAACGAATTCATCAAATGTCATGCCATATAGATTCTGACAATATTCATCATTAGTCTTACCCTGAAGTGTACTGTAAAAGCTTATTGATTCTTCAAGCTTTGATGACTGCTGTGCAAGGAATTCCTCTGGATAACCTGTAACCTTGCATTTGTCAAGGAGCTGGGTAAGTATTGCTTCATTCTTAGCTTCTGTTATCTTAGTTTCTATTGTTCCACTGACATCATTCTTAACATGTGCCTTATATGAATCAACTGTTTCGCAGTTGAACGCACTCTTAACAAAAGCATCTGTAAGCATAGGAACATTAGCCTGCTGTACATAACTCATTGTAAGCTCGAATACAACTCTCTTGCCAGCATAATCAGAATACTTTGAATTCTCTGGAAGTGTGATTGTTATTACCTTAGTCTGTCCTGCAGCCATTCCATATAATTCTTCATCTAAGCCAGTTCCCGCAACAGGGAAAGCATCCTTACCAAGTGTCATACTATAATCAGAACCAGTAAAATCATCTATTGAAAGTCCGCCTGATGTACCAGTATAACCAAATGTAACCTTATCGCCTTTCTGTGCTTCCCTGTTAACATCTGTATATGTTGTCTCACTTTCAAGCTGTTCTGCAATCTTATTATCTATAACCTGATTAGTTATGGCTGTTACATCAACCTCAGCCTGAATTCCCTTATAGTCTCCAAGCTCTACATAATCAGTTGGATTGTATCCATAATCCACCTTTATCTTACTGTTACAGGCTGTTGTCATCATAACCGACATAACCATAGCTGCTGTAACAGCATATTTTACAACTTTATTCTTTAATACTTTTCTCATAACCTGTCTCCACATTAAATATTGCCGTAACACCGACTTATAAACTATACCACAATATCACATTTAAAACCAGTATTATGCAAATGTTTCACAATATTATCACAAAAAAAGGCAAAAAGCCCAATCTGATATGCTCCCGAATTACTGGAACACATCAATTCGCTTTCTGCCTTTTATATAACTGGTATTAATACCAACATAAATCTTAATTAAGCAATCTTAGCCTTAGCTACTTCTGCTAACTTAGCAAATCCTTCTGCATCATTTACAGCCATCTCAGCTAATACCTTTCTGTTAAGGTCGATGTTAGCTAACTTTAAACCATACATAAACTTGCTGTATGAAAGACCGTTCATTCTTGCTGCAGCATTGATTCTTGCGATCCATAACTGTCTGAACTGTCTCTTCTTCTGCTTTCTACCCTTGTAGCTCTCTGTAAGAGCTCTCATTACAGACTGCTTAGCAACTCTGTACTGCTTAGATCTAGCTCCTCTATAACCCTTAGCGAGCTTTAATACTCTGTTATGCTTCTTCTTTGCGTTCATACCGCCTTTAATTCTTGCCATTTCTTAATTTCCTCCTAATAATCAATCACAGACATCCATATCTTATAAATATGGCATAATCTTCTTCATTGTCTTTACATTAGTTGCATCTGTCATAGCTGCATGTCTAAGATTTCTCTTTCTCTTAGTAGTCTTCTTTGTAAGAATATGGCTCTTGTAAGCTTTCATTCTCTTTAATTTACCTGTTCCAGTTACTTTAAAACGCTTTGCAGCTGCTCTTTTTGTCTTTACCTTTGGCATAATAATCCTCCTAATTTAATTCTCATATGGAATAAATAATATTTTAACGTTTTTCAGTTAAAAACAAAGTCAGGCTCCTGCCTTCTAACTTTGTAGCTTTTTCTACTACTGCAATATCGCTTAACTTCTCATCAAAATCTTCTAATATATGCTTGCTGGAATCGATATGCGCCATCTCACGGCCTCTAAATCTTAAAGATACCTTTACTTTATTGCCTTTCTCGATGAACTTTCTTGCCGAATTACACTTAGTATTCAAATCATTAACATCTATGTTAGGTGACAAACGAACTTCTTTGACTTCTATTGTTCTCTGCTTCTTCTTAGCTTCCTTCTCTTTTCTGACAAGTTCATACTTATACTTGCCATAATCCACAAGCTTACATACAGGTGGCTTTGCAGATGGGGCAACCTTTACTAAATCAACCTCTGCCTCTCTTGCCAGTTTCATAGCATCCTTAGGAGACATAACTCCAAGCTGCTGTCCTTCTTCTCCAATAACACGAACTTCCTTATCACGGATCTGCTCGTTAATCATTAATTCGCTAATAGTAGTGCACCTCCAAAATCAAAAAAAGTGGATAGTCAGACTATCCACTTTTTAATCATAATGCATCTTAATTGCTGTTTATCATGCACATTCTTAAAAATATAAACCCAAGTCGCCCGATTGCGCTAAGGTGAGAGTGGATACTCTGCTTTGTTTAACAACTATTAGAGTGTATCACTAATAATTATAGCTGTCAACTAATATTTTATATAATTATGAAAATAATTGCAGAAATTTTCAATTAAGCTCCGCAATTCCTGACAGCCTTACATATCTGTCCGATATTCTGTACCACGTTGGGAAATCCACAACACCAGTCTGCGGCATATTATTAATTCTCTGAAACTGCCTTACTGCCTCCGCTGTACGCTCTCCATATATCCCGTCAACCGTCAGTGCCGGTATTGCCGTGTAATAATCGCCTATAAGATTAAGCTGTTCCTGCAGCTGCCTTACCTTCTGCCCCGATGAGCCTATATCAAGATCTGCTCCAGGCCACGATGACGGAATACCCTGTATCTGTTCAGCCGTATTAATGTACATATTATCTCCATAATAATATCTTAATATATCTATTGAGGAATATCCCTGATCACCCAGATATTTGCTTCCCCATTGTGTCATCCAGTCAGGACAGCTTGATTTCTTTCCATCACAATACTGTGTTAATATCGGCTGTTTTACATTCGGTCTTGACAGATAATTATCAAATATTTCATCCACAACCTGTGAAATGCTTTCAAATATATTACGTCCGTTGACCCATTTGTGGTCAAATGCAGTTGATGAGGTTATCGTAAAGTTGTAATTCTGGTTTCTGTACCACTCTGTATACACTCTGTTTAATGTAAAGGACATAATCGCTAAAATATTAGCTTCCAACGTCTGTCTTGGCCATGTCGAATATATTTCACTGCTCGCTACATTTTTAATATAATCCTTGTATCTCACATAATAATCAAGTGCTGTGGAGTCTGTAGGAACACCATCGTGCACTACTATTGTTTCTGGTATTACAACGCGGCTTAACACAATCTCCCCCGACTGGCGTACCGGCTTAATCTCAGTCTCTGGTATCTTGGCAGGATAGCTGCCATACAGCGTATTAACCGGAATTACAATATTATTCTCTGGAATCTCCCTGTTATCTTCATTCAGATACACATTCTGAATACTTGTTTCCCCTGAGAATACATCAATACCGGATATATTAATCTCCTCGTAGCCATCTGCATTAACATCAATAGTGTATTCCGAAAATGGCTGGTTCTCACCCGGTTCCATACTATACTCCACCGGCGGTGTAGGAAGGTCATCAAGATTAACTGCTCCTTCTGAGTCAGTAGTTATCTCATTGATAATTCTTTCAGGATTTCCTGTATATGCAAGTGAAATCCTTGCATCTGCCAATGGTATACCCTGCTGTTTATCATATACATTAATGCGCATTTTTCCTTTATCTATTGCATCGGCAGGAGTTTCCATTGTATGTACATACACCATAATCTAATTCCTCTTATATTATTCATTATATTTTTGATTATTATATGTATCTTTATGAAATTTTATGAATAAAATAAACTGATATTTCCTTTAGGAGGATTTATGGCTGATTATAGAATCGCCCTTGATGCCGGACACGGTGGAAGCGACCCCGGTGCTGTATATAAGGACAGACGGGAAAAAGATGACACTCTCGACCTTACTTTAGCTGTCGGTGACATACTTAAAAAAAATGGCATAGATGTATATTACACAAGAACTACTGACGAATACGAAACCCCATTTAAGAAAGCAACCGATGCGAATAATTCCGGTGCCAACCTTTTCGTATCAATACACCGCAATTCCTCAGAAAATCCTAACCAATATTCTGGCGTTGAAACCCTTGTATACAGCGATACTGGTTTAAAGGCTGAGGTGGCAAGAAATATTAATAACCAGCTTGAAGATGCAGGCTTTAAAAATCTTGGTGTAGACGAACGCAAAAACCTTGTTATCCTTAAGCGTACCAAAATGCCAGCCGTTCTTGTTGAAGCTGGATTTATTAACAACGATAAAGACAATTATCTATTTGATGAAGAATTTGACAGTATTGCACAGGCAATCGCAGACGGAATATTAGAAAGCATACCATCAGGCAGGCCCGGAAATACCACTTCCAATAAAAGCAATCGCACTGACAACAATAATAATAGCAACAACAATAGTAACAACAATAATAGCAGCAACAGCCAAATGAATAACTCTGGCAGAACTGCTTCTGCCCCAATTGACAGCACAGCTATGGTTAATTCCATCCCACCTGATAACGAGGTGTTTTCTGTCCCTGTCAGTAGTTCAAATATTATGCCACAATGTCCTTGTGACAATAATGATTATGACACAGAAAATGAAGCACTTTACCGTGTACAGGTTGGCGCATACCGCAACAAGGATAATGCCGACAGAATGTTAAATTCACTTTTAATGGACGGATTTCCTGCATTTATAATATATGAGGACGGCTATTATAAGGTTCAGGTCGGTGCTTACCGTATTCTCTTAAATGCTATTAAAATGGAACAGCGTTTAAGAAGATTCCGCTACAGCACATACATTGTATATTCATAACAGATTGCTATTTAATTAACAAACATTTAAAACCCTCCAAAAGTCAGAAACAGTGTCTTACTTTTGAAGGGTTTATTTTAGGTTATTTTACATTTTAGGAGCTGTAGTTATTAATTATAGTTTATTATTCTGCTGAATATATTGTTACACCATGCCACTCAATAGATGCAATATTATCAACACTGATAACCTGTTTTAATGCAAATGATATATGCATAATACCTGCTTTGGCACTTAAATCAGAAGTTTTGTTGTCAATACTAACAACTGTGCCATCTTTAAGATGTACTACAGGTGCATATTTACCACTCATGCCAAACCACTTAAAGTCTGCATTTCCTGTTCCATATATATCAAGTACGAATCCATCACATTTAAGTGTATCTATATTGATAGTCTGGTCTGCATTACAAGATGATGTAACCGATATATTAGGAGTTGTACTAAGCACACCTGTGCTGCTACTCTTAAGAACTGTTTCAAAAGACCACTCCCCTGTTGCTAAGGTTCTGGTTTCTCTTGTTTTATTATCTTCACCATTTCTGTACGTACACTTAAGATCCTTAACATCAATCGAAATGTTATGATTAACAATATCTCTTGAATCAGCATTAACATATATTAATTCTGCATATATTTCTGAACCATCATCTGACATACCATTATAATTAAGATGGTATAATGTACCTGTTGATTTGAACTGGTCTGTTTCATCACTTATTTTTATTACAGTATCTGCAAAATCAAATGTACCAATTATTGGACTTAAGGTATCATCATTAGGTATAATCGGACTTCCGTCTTTTGACTTTATAGTCAATTCAATATAAAATCTTCCACCATTAGCAACATATTTTCCCCATTCCACGTCAACATTAGATTCTTCTGTAGATGTAACATTACCTGTATTATAGACATTAACCGAACTATCCCCGCTTATATGAGATTCAAAATTGACATTACTCTTTGGGACAAGATACTTCTGGTACGCGTATACACCAGTGTAAGTTAATCCCGAGATTGCAATCACTGCGGCTGCCGCTGCTGCTATATTTCTATATATTTTTGATCTGGTTCTCATTATGACAGGCTTATTAGCTGGCTTTGCCTGCTCAATCCACTCCTGATTAATATTGTTCATTGACTTAAATAATTTCTCACCATTCATACCAAAACGCCCTCACTTTCCAAAAACTTCTTTAAATCTTTCCTTAATCTGTGCAGTGCAACCTTAACTGAACTTTCGCTCTTTCCAAGTTCTTTTGATATAACTTTAACAGGTTGTGAATACCAGTATCTTTTGATAAATATATTTCTCTTATCAGTATCCAATGTTTTAAGAAATGTATTAATCAATTCTCCTACCATATGTTCATCACCCTCAAGTGCTTTATCAGGCTTGCCGATACACTGTTCCATCTCGGCTGTAAGTTCTATAACATTAGAGCTTCTTTTTAATGCATTGTCATGGTCTATTCTCTTGCAGATTATATGTCTGCATATAGTAGCTGAATATGCAAACAAATATTGCGGTCTGTTATCTGGAACTGATTTCCATACTTCATAAAACGTATCATTAACACATTCTCTTGCATCTTCCTCACTGTCAAGCATATTCATTGCAAGCTTCATTAATGGTCTTTGATACCGCTCCATTAATTCACGCATTCCAGATTCATCTCTGTTTGCTATTAAATCAATTATTTTTTCTTCGCTGCACACTTTATTAAATCGTCCTTAATTATTTCTTTTTGAAAGCTTTCACTTATAGAGTACGCTTTTTTCAGGATTGGTTACAGAAATGTAAAATAATTATTTTGCGAAGACTTATTGGATATTAATATTTCCTGATGCCTTAAGCTTTAAACTGTGATTCATAAAATGTATATCTGCATCGGCTGACACTCCTATTACATTATCACTTTGCATATCTATCTGTATTACCGAATTCACATATTCAGCCTGTGAATATTCAGCCATAATATATAGCGTCATATTATCCAGTCCATCAAAATCAATAACCATATTACAGACAGCGTTTTGATTGTAATATACTACAGCACTCACCTTTACAAGGTTATTATCCCTGTCAGCCTCTATATTAAGCACTACATTGCAGTCCTTTACTTCCGTGGCAAATTCAGATTTAATACTGTCCTTTTTTATGCCATATACATTTAACAACGAAATATATGGAAGAACCTGTGAATCTTTATATAATTCATCCACAAATGTATTAAAGCCATTAACTAAAGCTGTTTCGTCTATATTAATATTATAAGTGTGTTTTCCTGTTTCGCTGACTGTATTCACGCAATCCATTGCCATAACTTCATAGCCCTTCACAAAGTCAGCTAATGCAGCTTTTAAAACAGGCTTAAGCTGATCTGCATCTATATTAATATATCTTGATATATCAGCTTTAGATATTAAAAATGTATCATTAGTCAATTCAGGTATAACTACATTTATTCCGTTATTATCGATATTAGCTGTAATGGTATATTCTGCACTATTCTTACCCTGCATATAATCAGTATTATCATATACCAACTCCGATATATTAATTTTTCCAGTATAGTTATTGGCACTTACATCTATGTTGTTTATATATTTTTCAACTGTGCTTTGTAAAAGTTCTCCAGATTTCAACATCGTTTTTAAAGCTTTTTTCTCTGGAGAAGCATACATTTGTGTAACGCCATATGCCGATAATATTATTGCTATTACGGAAAGAAATATTATACAAGCCACAGCACGCTTTACATTTTTCTTTTTATTCTGGCATTTCATCAGCCTTACCCTTTCTTTCATACCTTACAAATTCATAACATATATCAAAGTATGTATGTTCATCACTCTGTCCTGTAATTCTCCAGTCTTTAAGCTTATCGAAATCACTTATATAGGTATCAGCTTCGTAAGTATAATCGACCTTTGTTATATGTGCTGTATCACAATATGGAAGGAATTCTTTGTATATCTGTCCACCACCGATGACATATACGTCCTTACTATCCACATTTTTTACCTTCTCAAGCACATCTTCAACACTATGGCATAAACATACATCTTTAGCTTCATAATCTTTATTTCTTGTAAGAACAATATTCTTTCTTCCAACAAGTGCTGACTGGTTAGGAAGTGCTTCTAATGTCTTTCTTCCCATAATAACAACTTTTCCATAAGTTTCTTCACGGAACAGCTTCTTATCCTCTGGAATATCAACAAGTTCTCTTCCTTTATTAGCTATTCCCCATTTTTTATCAACAAGTGCAATTAAATTCATAGTTTGCCTCCTACCCAGGCTGGCACATATCCTTTGACACTTATGCCCTCCTGTGTGTATTCCTCACTTTCAAGCTGTCCGTATTCTCTTATAAGCTGGATTTTGCCTGCATCGCTGTAAGGAAATACTCTTTCTATTCTAATTCTGCTCTTTAATATAATATCCTGCACATCTTCCAGAAATTCATCTATTCCCACACCCGTCCTTGCTGAAATATTCTCAACATAATCAGCTTTGCTGTCCTTGAGTATAGGAAGTTCACCGTATTTATCACATTTATTAAAAAGTGTAATTATCGGCTTATCACCTACATCTAACTGCTTCAATGTCTCATATACTGTTGCCATATGTCTTTCGTAATCATCATTAGAGCAGTCCACAACGTGAATTATCATATCTGCATATTTCGCTTCCTCAAGTGTACTCTTAAATGCCTCTATAAGATTATGTGGAAGCTTTCTGATAAATCCAACAGTATCTGTCATAAGCACTTTTTCCTTATTAGGAAGTGTAAGTGCCCTCGTTGTAGGATCAAGTGTTGCAAACAGCTTGTCCTCAGATAATACACCTGCATCGGTCAGCCTGTTAAGAAGTGTTGACTTACCCGCATTAGTATAACCTACTATAGCTGCAACTGGTGTAGAACTGTCCTGTCTGTTCTGTCTTTGCACATCTCTGTGACTCTTAACCTCCTTTAACTCACCTGACAAATGAGCAATCCTGTCCCTTATTATTCGCCTGTCTGTTTCTATCTTCTTCTCACCCGGTCCTCTTGTTCCTATTCCACCACCAAGTCTTGAGAGTGTTGTTCCAAGTCCTGCAAGTCTTGTTGACCTGTATTTTAACTGTGCCATCTCAACCTGTATCTTACCTTCACTTGATGAAGCTCTTGCGGCAAATATATCAAGAATAACCATTGTTCTGTCCATAATCTTAGTATTAAGAACATCTTCAAGATTTCTTAACTGTGCTGGAGACAGCTCATCATCACATATTATTCCTGTTGCACCAAGCTCATCTATCATAAGCCTTAATTCTTCAAGCTTACCCTTACCAATATATGTTGCAGGGTGGAAGCTGTCACGCGGCTGTATCATCTTTCCTACTGTGACCGCTCCGGCAGTCTTAGCAAGCTCTGCTAACTCCTCTAACGACTTCTCGCAGTCGTCAAGAGGATTTAACTCTACGCCGACAAGTACAACCTTTTCCTGCTCGTCATCTGTATCATATAATGCCATATTTTCCTCCAATCAATTCTATTATGCCAGAAGCAGATGTCTTAACATATCAATCATCACAAAGCATTTATTATATAATAATCTATTCTTTTGCTATGCAGTCGCTAAGATAGTTAGATACTTCCTTTTCTTCCGAATAATTCATAACATTTTCTGTTATCTCTTTTACTTCCTTACTGCTCCACGAAGCTATCTCTTTTCTAGTTTCAAGCACCCTGCTCACTGTAACAGAAAACTCATCAAGTCCAAAATTAAGAAGAAGTGGTATCATTCTTTCATCTGCCGCCGCTTCTCCACACATTCCTGCTTCTATACCTGCATTATGTGCACACTCAATTATGTGTTTAATACTTCGTATAACGGCTGGATTGAGTGCAGAGTAAAGATAAGCAACATTCTCATTGCCTCTGTCAACAGCAAGTGTATACTGTGTCAAATCATTCGTACCGATTGAGAAGAAATCAACCTCATGTGCCAGTACATCTGCCATTATTGCCGCGGCTGGTGTCTCTATCATAACACCTATCTTTATGTCCTTATCATACTTAATGTCTTTCTTGTCCAGATCCCTGCATATACCATTTATAATCTTCTTAACTGCCTGCACCTCTGTAACAGAAGTTATCATAGGAATCATAATTCTTATATTGCCATATGCACTTGCCCTTAATACAGCCCTTAACTGGGTTGTGAATATGTCTATCCTGTCAAGGCAGAACCTTATGGCCCTGTATCCAAGAAATGGATTTAATTCCTTTGTAAGTCCCATATAAGGAATGTCTTTATCTCCGCCAATATCAAGCGTTCTTATCGTAAGCTGTCTGCCATCAAGCACAACTGCTGCTTTCTTATATTCGTTATACTGCTCCTCCTCTGTTGGAAGTGCCTGCTTGTTCATAAATAAGAATTCCGTCCTAAAAAGTCCGACACCCTCAGCTCCAGCCTTTACAGCTTTAGCAGCCTCATCAGCATTGCCTATATTAGCAGCAAGCATTACTTTTCTGCCGTCCTTTGTAACAGTCTGTTTATCTATATATTTTTTAAGTTCCTTAACTCTTTCATCATATGCTTTTTTCTTTTTATTATATATCTTAAGAGTTATAGGTGTAGGATTGACGAATACTTCGCCGTAAGCTCCATCAACTATAACCTCCTCACCCTCTGCTATTTTACTGCATATATCCTTAACACTTAATACAGCAGGAATTTCTAATGCTCTTGCAAGAATTGAAGCGTGTGATGTATCTCCACCTTTCTCTGATATAATACCGGCAATATGCTCTGTATCCATATTAGCTGTCATAGATGGATGGATTTCATCGGCAATAATAACAGTATTATCAGAAAGATTAGTAAGATCAATATGCTTCTGTCCCTGCATTATTGCTATAAGACGCTGTTTCATATCTTCAATATCGGCTACTCTCTGTGTCATCGTATCATTGTTAAAGCTTAAGAATATGTTCTTTAACATCTCACAGGTATCTTCAACCGCAGCTTCTGCATTAAGCTTGTCATTAGTTATAGCACTTATTACACCACTGGTAAACTCAGGATCTCTTATAAGATATTCCTGATTTTTTAATACAAGAGCATTCTTATCATCACCATTAAGCTTCTGTGACAACTTATCCACAAGCTCATTAGTTTCCTGTATGAACTTTTCCACAGCCTCATTGAACTTATCAACCTCAGCTTCTGTATCCTTAATCTTAACACGGCTGACAGCATTCTTACACTTATGGATAATAAGTGCTTTTCCTATACCAATTCCCTTAGATGTACCTATACCTCTTAACATATAGACCCCCGTTTCCGCGTACATTTACGCATATATGTTACCAAGCTAATCACTGGTTAAATACATACTTTATCATATTAATCAATGTCTCACTTGTATCTCTTGAATATATAACCTCTCTTGCCGTTACAGGTTTGTCAGTTATTATATTATCAACACCTTTATTAGTAAGATTCTTTATAGAAGCGTCATTATTAACAGTCCACGCATATACCTGCTTTCCTGAATTATGAATAGCATCGACAACTCTCTTAGTAAGGAACGAAGCATTGACGCTAAAGAAATCCACGTCATCTATCTCATAGAACTTTCCATAAGCCACCGATAATATATACCCGACTTCTATGTCCTCATCATAAGACCTAACAGCCTGCAATGCACTATAATCAAATGAGGTGATAACGCACGAATCCTGCATTGAATATTTCTGTATAAGCTTTACAACCTTCTTTGCTACCTCATCACTGTTATCCGCCGTTTTAATCTCTATATTAAGTTTAATCTTTCCTTTGGCAAGCTGCAATACTTCTTCAAGTGTTGGAACTTTCTCGCCCTTGTACTCCTCTGAATACCAATACCCGGCATCAAGTCTTTTAACTTCTCTTAAAGTAAGCTCCGTAATATTCTTTAGAACACCTGTAGTCCTGTATGCTGATGTATCATGCATAACAACAATATAGCCGTCTTTGGTCATCTGGACATCTAACTCTATAACATCAGCCATATCTTCAATCGCCTTACTGAATGCCGCAAGAGTATTCTCAGGTGCATCTACTGAAGCACCTCTGTGGGCAGTTATATCCGTATTGTGGAATATAGCCACTCTCTCAAACGGATTATTATTAAATGACCCAATTATATATATAATATCAAGCACTATGGATAATGCCAGCACAACTGCATATATTATCCTGTTGACCCTTGCTGAACCTTCGTCAATATCCACGAATTCAAATTCAATATCATCCAGATCGGAATATTTATAATACATATATGAAATCATTGAGAATGAACAAGGTATTGATATAAACACAAGAAAAATCTTCACACCGGCCCTCAATTCCCTAAGAACTGATAAATATACCGCACTTCCAAGATAAGCCATATCCAACAGCTTAACACCGCCTATAAGTATAAGCGAAATAACTGTATAGAACACTGCTATAGCTGCAAATATTGCAAGATTATATACAATAACAGACATAATTACCCTTAATCTGTTATTTCTTACAATCTGTGAGCTTTTCTTATATGACTGTCTGAAATTCTTCCCCTCCATCATATATATATTAAATGAGAAAATTCCTCTTATAACATAATAATATATAAGAACCATAACTATTGCCACAAGCATATATATCATATACCTGTTTCTTCTCATCGTACTTCCGATAAGATTGCTCAATGTATCTGAATATATAAGATTAGCGACAATTGTAACATTTATAAATATAATCGAAATAAAGAAAAATAAAAAAAGCGGTATGCTTTGAATTCGGATTAAATTTTTAAGACGCAGGTACGCATTATATATATTATCAATTATAGATGCGTTATTACCTTTTCTCTTAGTTTCAAAGCACACAGCCAAATATGCCATCTCGTAAATGCAGTAACCGACAAACAGTATAATGCCTGTAAACAAAGCTATAATAACAACAGGGTTTGTCAGTGCCTTTACAATATATTCATTTGTTAAATATCTGATTCCTGCAACCTTCATACAAAGATTAATGGCGGCAGTTAATATAGGATATATAACTGCTACTGCCAGTAACTTATATGTCAGTTCAAACAGAATTACGTGTCGTTTGCTCCTGCGAAGCAGCCTGACATTATTCTTAAGACTTTCTAACATTGTCCACCCCGCTGATTATCTATGAAAAAACCTCTGAAGGCTGCCAGCACTTGAAGCCTGTGCAACTACACTTTCCATTTTCTTATTAGCAATTCTCTTAGTAAAATGGTAAGAGAAATCCACAACATATGATATAACAAGCACAATTGATAACACTGTAGTTACCCTCATATCCATACTGAATACAACACGTTCTACCATTTTATTGAATACACTGAATATAAGAACTGCTAATACCCCCCAGCCAAGAGTGCTTTGAAGGCATATTATTCCTTTATAATTAAATCTTAGATGGTCGTAATTCCACCATACTTCACCAAAAAGCTTCTGCATAAGTCTTGCTGTCATATACTCAAATATTGTCGCACATATAGCACCAGCAATGTATAAAGCAGGGTAATTACCCTCAATTGGTGCAAATATATGAAATGCTATAAACACGCCAAATCCATATATAACGCAGAACGGAAGCTTGGCAAAACCCCTGTTCTCCCAATATCCAAGCTGTTTTCTTATGACTATACATTCCATAGCCCAGCCAAAAAAACTATATATAAAAAACCATACCGCTAACTGGTTAACATTCATTTCCCTAAATGTAATATCAAATATATTATACATATTAATACAACTTTCTTTCATCATTACCATAATGGTTATCTTTTAACATTATTATATATATTCTTATATACATAATAAATGCAAATGTCAATACTGCTGCACACACTATCATTATAACATATTGAAGATTAACCGGCATATGCGGAAATGCAACTAAAGCAAGCATACACACATACAATACTGCTGTACATACCTTGCCATACCATTTAGCACCATCTAATCTCCTATTCGCCCTTTTCATAACTACAAGACCCATAAGTCCCATAACTACCTCTTTGACAATAAGATATACAGCAAGTATGCACATATATGGAATATTAATAGCCAGAGTAACTAACATTGCAAGCTGCATAAGCTTATCTGCTGCCGGATCAATAATCTTACCCAAATCAGTTATCATATTACAACGTCTTGCTATCTGCCCATCAAGAAAATCTGTTATCCCCGAAAGCATTACAACAAGTGTCGCAACATAATAATCCACTGGTTCTTCTGCCGTAAAATAAAGATATACAAACAGCGGAACCAGTGCAATTCTTATATAACATAAAATATTGGGGAGTTTAAAAAGATCTTTAACCTCAAACTTAAACTTCATTCAAAATCCTCAATTCATACGAATATCTATAGATATCACAAGTGAAATCCAACACTTCTATATATAATATCCTATATAATAATACCCTTTATTGGCACAATTATAAAAGACTTTCAAGTGTCTCCTTAACTGCCTTAATAAAACCTTGTGTATTAAGTGTTACAGGATTACCTAATGTAGTAATAAGTGCTAAATCCTTAGTCATCTTACCATCTTCTACTGTCTTGATGCAAGCCTTTTCAAGTGTATCTGCGAACTTTGAAAGCTCTGGAAGTGAGTCGAGTTCTCCTCTCTTTCTTAAAGCTCCTGTCCATGCAAATATAGTAGCAATAGGGTTAGTAGATGTTTCTTCTCCCTTAAGATGCTTGTAATAATGTCTTTGAACTGTTCCATGAGCTGCCTCATATTCATAATATCCCTGTGGAGATACCAGAACTGATGTCATCATTGATAATGAACCAAATGCTGTTGCAACCATATCTGACATAACGTCACCATCATAGTTCTTGCATGCCCAGATATATCCACCTTCTGAACGGATAACTCTTGCAACTGCATCATCTATTAATGTATAGAAATACTCAATTCCTGCTTCCTTGAACTTATCAGCATAATCCTTATCATATATATCCTGGAATATATCCTTAAATGTATGATCGTACTTCTTAGAGATTGTATCCTTAGTTGCAAACCAGAGATCCTGCTTAGTTTCAAGTGCAAAATTAAAGCAGCTTCTTGCAAAATTCTCAATAGAATCGTTAAGGTTATGCATACCCTGAATAATTCCTGCCCCCTTAAAGTTATGAATAAGCTCTCTTGATTCGTTACCCTGCTCATCTGTATATACAAGCTCTGCCTTGCCAGCTGCTGGAATCTTCATCTCTGATGCCTTGTATACATCACCATAAGCGTGTCTTGCTATTGTGATAGGCTTTTTCCAAGTCTTAACATATGGCTCAACACCCTTAACAATAATAGGTGCTCTGAATACAGTACCATCTAATATTGCTCTGATTGTTCCATTAGGGCTTTTATACATTTCCTTAAGGTCATATTCCTTAACTCTTGCTGCATTAGGAGTGATTGTAGCACACTTGACAGCAACACCATATTTCTTAGTTGCTTCTGCTGAGTCAACAGTAACTTGATCATTAGTTTCATTACGATGGACGAGTCCAAGATCATAATACTCTGTATTAAGGTCTACATAAGGTAAAAGCAGTTCTTCCTTAATAAGCTTCCACAATACTCTTGTCATCTCATCTCCATCCATCTCAACGAGTGGTGTTGTCATCTTAATCTTTTCCATTACTAATCCTCCATATTGTGCATTTAATACTGGAACTATATCCAAGCTATTATTAAAATTTGCTTACAATTATAAAATATTTTTATTACTTTGTAAATGCCTGTTTTGCCATAACAATTATCTTGTATTAAATATCCCAGTTTGCTATAATTACATAATTGATTTACATAGGGTTTACCATTTACGGTGGCTGTTATTCTAAATACTGCCGTATATGTTGTAATATTCGTGTAAACATTATTAATATGCAGGTTTTATTGTGCCTGTATTTTAAAGGATTATAGTAATAAATCACATTTAAGAAAGGACGGTTTTGTAATATGTGCGGATTTGCTGGATTTACAGGATACCTTGAAAATGGTAAGGATGTACTTACTGATATGATGAATAAAATCATCCACAGAGGACCTGACAGTGCCGGTCAGTATATAGACGACAAGGCTTATATGGGCTTTAGAAGACTTTCAATCATCGACCTTGATAACGGAAGCCAGCCTATGTTCAACGAAAATAAAAAGATTGTTATCACATTTAATGGTGAGATATATAATTATCAGGATTTAAGAAAAGACCTTATTGAAAAGGGGCATATATTTGCGAACAACTCTGATACAGAAGTTCTTATTCACGCTTATGAAGAATACGGTGAAGATATGTTAAATAAGCTTCGTGGTATGTTTGCATTTGTTATATGGGACAGTGAGAAGGAAACTCTCTTTGGTGCAAGGGATTTCTTTGGAATTAAGCCTTTCTACTACACTGTAGTTGACGGCAACATTATATATGGTTCTGAGATTAAGAGCATATTGGCACACCCTGCATATAAGAAGGAAGTTAATGATGTTGCTCTTGAAAATTACCTCACATTCCAGTATTCAGTGCTTCCTGAAACATTCTTTAAGGGTGTATACAAGCTTATGCCAGGTCACTGCTTTACTTTCCATAATGGAGAAATCAACATAAAAAGATACTGGGAGCCTACATTTGAAGCTGATGAGAGCAAGTCTTTAGATGAATTCGTCAAAGAGATTGACGATGCTATGCACGACTCAGTTGAACACCACAAGATTAGTGATGTTGAGGTTGGTTCATTCCTTTCAAGCGGTGTTGACTCAAGCTATGTTGCCGCTACATTTAATGGTGACAAGACATTTACAGTTGGATTTGACTACGAAAAATATAACGAGATAGATTACGCTAAAGCCTTATCTGAGAAAATCCAGATAGACAATTATTCTAAGCTTGTATCAAGTGAAGAATACTGGGCAGCTATCCCTAAAATCCAGTATCATATGGACGAGCCTTTAGCTGACCCTGCTGCTATTGCCCTTTACTTTGTAAGCCAGACTGCTTCTAAGTATGTTAAGGTTTCAATGTCAGGCGAGGGTGCTGATGAGTTCTTTGGCGGATATAACATTTACAAAGAACCTCTTGATACAGCAGGCTATAGAAAGCTTCCAAAGGGACTCCGCAAGTGTCTTGCCAATGCTGCACAGGCTGTTCCATTTAAGTTCAAGGGCAAGAATTTCCTTATAAGAGGAAGCAAGGATATTGAAGAACGCTTTATCGGTAACGCATTTATGTTCAACGAAAAAGAACGTGCCAAGATATTAAAGAACCCTACTGGAAAGTATAACCATAAAGAACTTACTAAGCCATTTTATGACAAAGTTAAAGATAAAGATGATGTAACTAAAATGCAGTATATAGATATTAACTTCTGGCTTATCGGTGATATTCTTCTTAAGGCTGATAAGATGAGTATGGCACACAGCCTTGAAGTAAGAGTTCCTTTCCTTGATAAGGAAGTATTCAATGTAGCAAGAACTCTCCCAACTAAGTACAAAGTTAATAAATCTAATACTAAATACGCTATGCGTAAAGCTGCTAACCAATATCTTCCTGATATGGTTGCTGAGAAGAAGAAGCTTGGTTTCCCAGTGCCAATCAGAATATGGTTAAAGGACGAGAAATATTACAATATGATTAAAAAAGCTTTCACAAGCGAAGCTGCTAACAAGTACTTCAACACAGATGAGCTTGTTAAATATCTTGATGAACATAAAGAAGGCAAGGCAGATAATTCAAGAAAAATCTGGACAGTATATATGTTCCTTGTATGGTACAATGACTTCTTTGGTGACTCAGAATATGCTGCTTAACTAACCATCTGTAAACTATGCCAATTCTCTTTAATCAGGTATTTCAGGGAATTCACTCAAACTAACATAAAGATGTCCTGCTAATGACAGATTAAAGCAAGCAGATGTAATTATCTCACTTTAATCTAATTCATTGTACAGGACATCTTTTTTTAATTAATATTATTATGTTACTTTAATTAATATTATTATAATTAATATCATTGTAATTTTAGTTACTCTACATTCTTTAATGCCTCGTCCATAGGTATCTTCTTTATCTTATACATCATAAATACTGAAATCAGGGCATATACACCAACATTCAGTACAAACATAAGTACAAATACATATGGCGCATAATAGCAGGAAATCCAGCCTGACATCTGCTCCATAAATACCCTGAACAGCCAGTTCATAATAACAACCGACAGCATAATATTAATAATGACAGATATAACAACAACTATCGTTGTAGATGTGACATACAGCCTGCTTATTTCCCTGTTGGAATAACCTAATATCTTAACCATGGAGATTGATGTTGAATTCTTCTCAACAATAAGCTTGGTTAATAAGAACATTAATACTGCAAATAATACAACAGCAAATATTTTTACAAGTTCAAATGATGTTCCCATAGAACGGTCAAGCTGTCTAGATACTTTAGTCAGGTCATCTAATGTAATTTCTGTTGCTACATATTTCTCATCAATATCAAGCTTTTCTGATGAAAGATAACCTGAATAATAATCCTCTGCTTTATCAAATATATCTTTAAAATAGTCATCACTCATAAATATTGCAAATGAAGAAGGATAATCATACATACCTTTAACTGTAAAGGTATACTCCTTATCCTCGTATTTTTCTTTAAGTGTTATCTTATCGCCCTTGTTAATTCTGAACTTTTCAGCATAACCATTAGATACATATACTTCACCCGGTTTAAGTTCATTACTATTAATATCAATATATCTGCTGTTATTGGCTGCTCCATATATTAACACATCTTCGCTCTTTAAATGTCCGTCAATAGTCGAAAGTGTCTTTGCGCAATACTTCTCAGCCTCATCGTTATCCACCTCGACAGGAACTTTTAACACATATTGATGCTGTGCTATAAGCTTATCCTGTATTTCATTCTGGTAATGTGCAAGCAGCGGACTCATCATAAGACCAAAAATAAGCAGTATATTAGCAAATAATATTCCAATAAATAGTGTAATGTAATTAGGCATATTCTGTATTATTATTCTTAACCTGAATCTGTTAAAGAACTTAAATCCCGGCAGGCGCAGAGCTTTCTTTTTCTTTCTTACAGCTAAATCCTTTCTTAGGAATTTAAGCGGTGACAATCTTAATCTGTATCCTATAATCAATACATTTATAACAACCATTATCACAAATGGGACAATTGTTGTCAGTAAGAAAGCTTCAGCATTCCAGAGTGTTGTATATGTTGTAAGCGAATAGCTCTCATAATATGTATTTACAAATATATTCTTAAATACTGTATAGCCTAATATATTACCGACTAACGCACCAATTATTGTAACAATTATTGGAAGCAGAATATAATGTGCCAGCAGTTCACCTCTGGTATACCCTGAAGCTCTTAAAGTACCAATAACATTAGCTTCTTTGAATATTGTATTATTAGTTGTCACAGCAAATACAAATGCCATAATAACTATAACAACATATAAAAGCACTATCATCATAGCTCTGTCACTTCCAATATCATCACCAGTAAAGTGTATTGCCTGATTAAGATATCCCGGAATATAATTAGTAAGTATGGCATTAATGGATATTACTTTCATAAAATCATCTGCCATCTCTTTTTCTTCTATATCATCTGCTGGTTCATTATCGTATTTCCACGAATATACATAATGAATATGTGTATCATCATATGCTTCAAAGCAACTCTCTGACACTACCCCAACACCGAATTTTACAGAGTCAAACATTGTATCTGAATTGTCGGAAAAAAGGCAGCTATAATCAGATAATGCAACATAGCCTGTCACCTTCAGTATTCTTCCACCAGCATTAATTGTGTCTCCTACTTTAATATTATTATTAACCGCATACATTCTGTCTATAGCAATCTCATTAATATCTTCTGCAAGTCTGCCTTCCATAACATCAACCTTATCTATATCTTTCCTGTTGATATAGAAACGTATTACGCTCTGGTCGTCTTCACTCAACTTCTCATTATTATGTACCTTTACAGTCTCTTCTTTATAGAAATTCTCATATATAGTTACATTTTCTTCTTCAAGCCTGTCAATAAGCTTATCATCAGCCTTGGGATATAATTCAAAATTACCATTTTCAATATTATATTTATCAAAGCTCTTATTATATGTATCAAGCATACTGCCATCAGCTATAAGAAAACCACTTATAAGTCCTATAACTGCTGTCATAAATATAAATATGACTATATATTTTGCAATTTCACCAGCAAATTCTCTTGGCAACCGTTTAATTAAAGGATTTTTCATATCTGACTCCCATTATTTAATTTCTTTTGACTAAATATATTAATATTGCACATAATCTACCATTCAAGATCAGCAGCAGATATCTTATTATTATTGACAATATTGTCTCTTATCTGTCCATCTCTTAATTTGATAACCCTATCTGCCATATTCTGGATAGCATCGTTATGAGTTACCATTATTACTGTGTTACCATATTTCTTATTAACATCTTCAATAAGCTTTAATATCTCCTTAGAGGTATGGTAATCAAGCGCTCCTGTTGGCTCATCACATAATAATATGTCCGGATTTTTCACAATAGCCCTTCCTATTGCTGTTCTTTGTTGCTGTCCGCCTGATAACTGGTTAGGAAGCTTATGTCTATGCTCATAAAGTCCAAGTGTATTAAGCAGTTCATTAATATCAAGCGGTGAATCACTAAGATAAGCACCAACCTCTATATTCTCCTTAACATTAAGGTTAGCTATAAGGTTATACATCTGGAATACATACCCAAGATGCTTTCTTCTATATCTTGTAAGCTCCTTTTCTTTCATATCTTTAGTCTTTTCATTATTAATGCTTACATATCCCGAATCAGCATCATCAATTCCACCTATTATATTAAGAAGTGTTGACTTTCCCGAACCTGATGGTCCAAGCAGAACGCATATTTCTCCTTTATTGACTTCAAAATTAATTCCCTTAAGAACTTCCACTTTATTAGAAGCACTGCCAAATGATTTTTTTAAATCTTTTAAACCATTTAAATGATTAGTCTGAGAATAAAATTTTTCCTCAGAA
>OGKC01000093.1_pt1 | contig 37007 bp, 30 predicted proteins | sample 1572411 | NCBI WGS metagenome assembly OGKC01 (sample SAMEA2582157, study PRJEB24529) | metagenome
GACCAACCGTAATATTTGCGCTACGCGTGAAGCGCGCATGTATACTCAGCCGCAACTGGAGATTTATGCGGACGACGTAAAATGCTCGCACGGTATGACGACCGGTCAGTTGGATGAGAACGCTTTGTTCTATATGCAAAGCCGCGGTATCCCGCGTGACGAGGCCCGTATGTTATTGAGCGTGGCTTTCACTTCCGACGTGATCGACCATGTACGCTTGGAGGCGTTGAAAGACCGTTTGCATAAACTGGTAGAGAAACGTTTCCGCGGTGAACTGGCTAAATGCGCCGGTTGCCGGATTTGTAAATAATTGCGAATAAGAGGAAAACTATAATCAGGCATGGATTATCCCGACGATCATGTAGGGAACCATGTCTGATTTTTCGTATCTTTGGCAGTGACAAATTAAAACCTCCAACTTATGCAGTTAACACACATCGCCCTATGGACGAATCATCTGGAACGTTTACGGGATTTCTATGTAAAGTATTTTAATGGTAAGAGTAACGAGAAATATGTGAATTCGAAAAAAGGATTCGCCTCTTATTTCGTCTCTTTCGAGAGTGGCCCCGCCTTGGAGATCATGCAACGGCAGGATATTACTGAGGCTTACGACAAGGATCATATCGGCTTGGCTCATCTGGCCTTTCATGCGGATAAGAAGGAGCAAGTGGATCAAATGATCGAACGTTTCCGGATGGATGGATACACGATCGCCGGTGAGACCCGCACTTCTGGGGATGGTTACTATGAGGGCGTGATCCGAGATCCTGACGGAAATATCGTAGAGATCGTCGCTAACGGGGAGCCGGAGATACAAGCAGCTTTATTCCCTCCTTATGAGTTACTGCTGGAAGCCGATCCGGATCGGGAGAAAGTAGAGGTTTACCTAAAGGATTCGGATTGCTTTATCGCTACGGTACGAAATTCCGTTGCCGGCGTGATCGTGGTTCGCAAGGAGGAGGGTGGTAAGGCGGAGATCATGAATCTTGCCGTGGCGGATATCTTCCGTCGGCGAGGAATCGCCCGGAAACTATTACGGCATGTATCTGATAAATGGGCTCCGGCTCAAGATGTCGAGCTTTTGCGTATTTGTACCGGAACCTCAGCCGTCGGCCCGATGATGCTTTATCAACAGGAAGGCTTCGATTTGGTAGCCGTAGATCGTGATTATTTCGTGCGGAACTATGCCGAGCCTATCTGGGAGAACGGCATTCAATGCAGGCATCGATTGATTCTTGAAAAGAGATTAAAATAGTATATGTGAAAAGAAAATCGGGAGGTTTAAGAGACCTCCCGATTTAATTATTAGTAATCTATAAATAGGTCCTCGAATGAAAAATCATCGGGGCTAATGGTATCACATTTCCAGCACGAAGATCCCTTTCGGTGCCAAGGATAATTCGTCTCCCAATGGAATCTCCTTTCCGGTTAATATCTCTTTTCCGGAGGTTTTACCTCGCAATACTTCCGCATAGCGTGCCAACGGCAAGTTCACCTCTTTATCACTGCCATTCATCAAGATCAATACGCTTCGGCCATCCAGACTGCGCTCGTACACGTAGACACCTTGGTTCACCATGAAATGTTTCATCTTACCCTTAGCGATGACAGCGTTGCCCTTGCGCCATTTCAATAAAGTCCGGAGGAAATTCCATGCGTCATTTTGTACCTCGCTGCGACCGGATGCCTCGAATTGATTCACCTTGTCGCCGGGCCAGCCACCGGGAACATCCAGACGGATATATCCGTCTCCCTTCTCCTTGGTGCCATTCATCAGCAACTCCTGCCCGTAATAGAGCTGGGGAATACCGGGGATCGTCAACAAGAATGTCATCCCTTGCTTGAATGCGTACAAATCATCGACAGACTTAGGCATGGAGGGAAGAAAACGATCCGTATCATGGTTCTCCAAGAAACGCAATACGTTATAGATATCGGGATATACATAATCATAACACATATGCTCGAAGATCGTGTGTAAGCCTCCGGAATACCCAGTCTCCTCATGGAACGCCTTGCTCGCGATACCCATCAAGCGGAAATCCATTACCGATTTCAGCTCGGTATCCTGCCCGAAGTTCAACCGGCTGCCTTTCTGCCAATAAGCGGAACCGATCGTGTAGTTCATCCACGCTTCGCCTACGATGTTATACTCCGGATACTCGTTCATGACCTCCGTGCACCAATTCCGCATCATGTCCACGTCGGCATACGGATACGTATCTTGACGGATACCATCCACGCCGCAATACTCGATCCACCAGATAGAGTTCTGGATAAGGTATTTGGCTACATGTGGGTTCTTTTGGTTCAAGTCCGGCATGCTCGGGACAAACCAGCCGTTCAGCATCGTCTCCTTATCATAATCCGACACGTAAGGATCGAAATAAGCCTCTTTATCGTGGTTGGTCTGCACGTAGTTATCGAGATTATTAAACCAGTCGTGGCTAGGGATATCTTTCATCCAAGGATGATCGCTTCCACAATGGTTGAAGATCATATCCATTACGACACGCATGCCCCGCTCGTGCGTCTTCTCGATCAAGCGGACGTAATCCTCGTTCGTGCCGAAGCGTGGGTCTACCCGATAATAATCCGTCGTGGCATATCCGTGATAAGAGCCTCCCTCCATGTCATTCTCCAATACCGGGTTCAGCCAGATAGCGGTAACGCCCAGATCCTCGATATAATCCAAATGCTGTTCGATACCGGCCAAGTCGCCTCCGTGACGGGCGTTCGGGCTGTTACGGTCTACCTTATAAGCGGTGCGCATCGGGATTTGATCATTCGAGGGATCTCCGTTCGCGAAACGATCCGGCATGATGAGATAAAGCACGTCGGAAGAGTCAAACCCCTTGATCCGATCGGCGTTCGGTTTACGGGCCTTCAACTCATACGAGTAATTGAAACTCTTTTTGTCCTTCGTGAACGTGATATCAAACCTGCCGGGCTTGGCGTTTTCCACGTCCAGATAGATCAATAGGTAATTCGGGCTTTCCAACGCTACCGAGCTTTTCAACTGTACGCCGGGATATTTCACGCTAGGGAGATATCCGGCGATATCCTTACCGTATACCATCAGCTGGAGTTCCGGGTTCTTCATACCACTCCACCAGAAGGTCGGCTCGATTCTAAGGTTATCGGCTGAAAGCGTACTGGAAGCGAAAAGGGCCAGTAAAAGGCTCAAGAATAAATGTCTGTTCATGATATATGTTTATTGATTTATATGACAAGGTTGTACATACGCGAAGATAGAAGGATTCCATTGATAATAACACGCTTTCGCCCGGCGAAAAGGGAATAAAAATCACGCGAACGTTTGCGAACCCTCGTAAATTAAGACTATCTTTACTGCCTAAATCTAATCAACTAATTCAAATGATAAAAAGTCTAATTGTATCCATGTTTCTGACAGGTTGCGTTTCCTCCCTGTCCGCACAACAAAGTTTTTGGAAAGAAGATTTCTCCGCCGGGAAATTACCCGACGGCTGGATGATTGTCGATTCAACGAAATCGGCAAAGTGTGAATGGATTGTAACCGATCAGCCTTATCCCGGCTCTTTCCAGTTCGAGCAACAAGCACCTCCCATCGCATCTACGAGCCGTGGCTATCATATGCAATTCCGGCCGGGCGTAGTCACCGGGGAGGAGATCACGAAGTGGAATCAACGGGAGGAATACCCGAACGGCTATTTCCAGACCAGCGCTATCGATTGCGCGGGAAAGAACGATGTGGTATTGAAATTCCAGCACCTGTTTCGTTGGAATAATTGGTTCACCGGAAAACGTGCCGGCCTTTGGGTAGGCGTCAGCAACGACGGGGTGAATTGGAAAGAGTATAACGTGATGGATAAGATCCCCGCCGCTACCCAGCTTCATGCCCCGGTGAACGAGGAGATCAACATCAGCGAGGTAGCCGCGAATCAGAAAACCGTCTACTTGCGTTTCTTCTGGCGGGATATCTTCTCTTGGTATTGGATGGTCGATGATATTGAGCTGACAGAGCCTTTCGCGCATGACTTGGCCTTGGAGAAAGTGACCTCACACCAAGAAACCGGGAATACGTTCACGAAGGAAGACGTGTTGAAAGTGAAGCTGAAGAACGTTGGCTCCCAGCCCGTAGACGAGGATTTCACGGTAACCGCCTCTTTAAACAACGGTCAGAAACTAACCGCCACGGTAACCGCCTCCGGGCATCCGATCGCTAAACAAGAGGAATATGAGGTAGCTTTCCCTGCTACCGACCTAACCCAGATGGGCTCCTATAAAATAGAGTTCGCTATCCAATACCCGAAGGATGAGCGTTCGTCAAACAACATATTAAAAGCGAACCTGTTCGCCGCCCGTATGAACTTGGGTAAGTTGACGAAGTTCAATAAGATCAGCAACACGGAATATGAGTTCGTCTCCGGGTACGCTAAGGTTAAGTTGATGTTTTACCGGGATGATATCTTCCGTATCTGGTTGGCACCGGATGGGGAGTATACCAATCCGGCGGCAAACTCGATCGTTGTAGATTATGGGGTAAAGAACCCGAGAGTCTCCATGGCCGACAACGGCAGCTATTATAAGTTCACGACTTCCCAATGTGTCGTACGTGTCTATAAGAACCCTATTCGTTGCGCCATGTATGACAAGAATAACCGTGCCGTGATCTACGAGGAGGCCGAACCACTTGCCTTCGGACTAAAAACGACCCAAACGATGCGCCGTAGCGGTGATGAGGATTTCTACGGTTGCGGTATGCAACAAGGTAATTTCTCATACGCTGGGAAGGAAGCGGATATCGAGGTGACCGGTTGGGATGAGGATCAATCCTCTAACCCGGCTCCCTTCTATATGTCCACGAAAGGATATGGCGTATTCCGCAATACGTTTGCCCCGGGACATTATGCCTTCAACGGCACGGAAATGCTGGACAAGAACTATGATGATGGCTTTAAGCTGATGGGCTTCACCAGTCAGTTGACGCATAACGAGAATCGCTTTGACGCATTCTACTTCTACGGCCCTTCCTTGAAAGACCTATTGAACGACTATACGGATATCACCGGAAAACCTTTTATGCCGGCGATGTGGATGCTTACGATGGGAGACGCCGACTGCTATAACAAAGGGGAACAGCGCACCGGATGGCCTCAATCCACCCCGGACGTAATCAGCCAAGTTGCCGATAAATATGTGGAATATGATATGCCCCGTGGCTGGATCTTGCCGAACGATGGCTATGGTTGCGGCTATGTGAAATTGGATTCTGTTGTGACGGAATTAGGCAAACGAGGCTTCCATACGGGCTTGTGGACAGAGAATGGTGTGGATAAGATCGCCTACGAGGTTGGTAAATGTGGTACCCGCCTGTGTAAATTGGATGTGGCTTGGGTTGGAGAAGGCTATGAGTTTGCCTTGAACGGTTGTAAATCCGCATTCGAGGGGATCGAGAACAATACGAATGAACGGGGTTTCGTATGGGCTGTTTGCGGTTGGGCCGGAACCCAACGGTATTCTACGGTATGGAGCGGTGACCAAGTGAGCAACTGGGATTATATCCGTTACCATATCCCGACGATCACGGGTGCCGGCCTTTCCGCTATGAACGCCGCTACTAGCGATGTGGACGGTATCTTCGGCGGTTCCCCGAAAACCTATACCCGCGACTTGCAATGGAAGGTCTTCACCCCGATCTTTATGACCATGAGTGGCTGGGCAGATGCCGACCGTCAGCCTTGGGTATATGGGCATCCGTACACGGATATCAACCGTAAATTCTTAAAGCTGAAGATGCGTCTGAACCCGTACGCCTATACCTATTGCCATGAGGCGCATATGACCGGTGTACCGATGGCTCGTGCGATGGTATTGGAATTCCCGGACGACGTGGTTACCCGTGATACGACTACCCAATACCAGTTCATGAGTGGTGAGTGGATGATGGTTGCCCCCGTATATACCCGGAAGAACGTACGCGACAGTATCTACTTCCCTGCCGGAGAATGGTACGACTATTGGACCGGAAAGAAATACGAGGGTGGCAAGTGGTTGGATAAATATGAGGCTAAACTGGATATTTGCCCGGTATTTATCCGTCAAGGCGCCATTATCCCGATGTATCCGGATATGAATTATGTAGGCGAGAAACCTGCGGATGTCTTGACCTTGGACTTATATCCCTACGGAAACACCTCTTTCAATTTATATGAGGATGACGGTCTCACCCGTGATTATAAGAAAGGCGAGTTTGCCCGTACCTTAATCTCTGTTTCCTCCCCAAAAGGTGAGAAAGGAACGATCACCGTGGATATAGCGAAAGCGAAAGGAGATTATAAAGGACGTTACCAAGAGCGTACTTACCTATTGGATGTCCGCTCAGAATCCAGCCCGTCAAACGTAACCGTAGCCGAAAAGCCCCTATCTGCCATCTCCCCCGAAGCGTTCAATGCCGGACAAGAAGGCTGGTACTTCGAGGCCTCGGATCGTATGGGAAGGGTTAAGGTACGGACGAACCGCTTGTCTACGAATCAGGATCAGAAGATTGTAATTGGTTTCTAACACTTCTATTTATTTTAAAGGTATATGAAAACACAATTGACTTTATGTATATCCGGGACATTGCTGCTTGTCGGAATGTCCGGTTGCGAAAAAACTCCGGAGCGTCCTATGAATGTTGTGTATATCTTAGCGGATGATTTAGGATATGGCGATGTGGGTTGTTATGGCCAGCAGATTATCAAGACGCCCAATATCGATCGGATGGCGAAGGAGGGAATGTTGTTCACGCAGCATTATGCCGGATGTACGGTGAGTGCCCCTTCCCGTTGCTCCTTGATGACCGGATTGCATACGGGACATACGCAAGTCCGGGGAAACCGGGAGATCACGCCCGAAGGCCAACAGCCGATGCGGGAGGATACCTATACGTTGGGTAAATTAATGAAATCGGCCGGTTATACGACCGGTATCTTTGGTAAATGGGGATTGGGAAATCCGGGCTCTGTCTCCATTCCCAATAAGATGGGCTTCGATGAGTTTTATGGGTATAATTGCCAACGGCAGTCGCATTCCTTCTATCCGGATCATTTATGGCATAATGAGGAGAAGGTTCTTTTTCCTGAAAACGAGAACAATGCTTGCAAGACATATTCACAAGATTTGATTCATGAGCAAGCATTGAAGTTCATCCGGGATCATAAGGAGCAACCATTCTTTGCGATGCTTACTTATACGCTGCCTCATGCGGAATTGAATCTTCCGCATGATTCTATTTATAAGATGTACGAGAACTCATTCGAGGAGACTCCTTATATTGGTAAGTTTGATAAAGTGTATGGCGGTTATAACACCTCGGAGAAGCCCTTGGCCTCCTTTGCCGCCATGGTCTCCCGGTTGGATAAATACGTGGGGGATGTAATGGCTGAATTGAAAGAGTTAGGTTTGGATAAGAATACGATCGTGATTTTTACCAGCGATAACGGCCCGCATCATGAGGGTGGAGCTGATCCCGATTTTTTCAAGAGTTACGGACCTTTTAGGGGGATCAAACGGGATGTATATGAAGGAGGCATCCGTATACCTATGGTGGCATGGTGCCCGGGTACGATCAAGGCCGGAGCCCAATCGGATCATATAAGCGCATTCTGGGATGTCATGCCGACATTGGCAGAACTTACAGGTACGGTTTTGCCCGAGAAGACGGATGGAATCTCTTTCTTACCAACCTTGTTATCAAAGAAAGATCAACAGGCCCATGATTATTTATATTGGGAATTTCACGAGTTGAATGGCCGGGAAGCATTACGCTCCGGTAAATGGAAACTAATCCGGCAACCGATCGTGGGTGAGACTATATTGGAACTGTATGATTTAAGTAATGATATACACGAGGATACAAATCTGGCGGAGAAATATCCCGATAAGGTAAAAGAACTGGCAGTCTTGATGGACAACGCCCGCATAGAGTCTCCGTACTTTAACTTTGGAAGAGAAAAGTAAACGTGCGAGAAGAGAATAAAGTGTAGGCGTAATATCTGTTAGGTAATGATAAAAAAGGCTTTCTTTCAGCGAGAAAGCCTTTTTTTTGTATCTTTGGCTCTCGTAATTTTAAGACAAAAAGAAGTAAGACTATGTTAGACGTTCAAGCGATCCGAAAAGACTTTCCGATCTTGGATCATAAGATATACGATAAACCGCTGATATATTTCGATAATGGTGCTACTACCCAGAAACCTCGTCAAGTGGTAGAAAAGATAGAGAATGGATATTATAACGTAAACGCTAATATCCACCGAGGCGTACATTTCTTGAGCCAAGCGGCGACAGAGGCGCATGAGGAGGCTCGCAAAACGGTACAGCATTTCTTGAATGCCCGTTTCTCGAATGAGATTATTTTTACCCGGGGAACTACGGAATCCATTAATTTGATCGCTTCCAGCTTTACGGATGAATGTATGTCGGCAGGGGATGAGGTGATCGTGTCCGTGATGGAGCATCATTCCAATATCGTTCCTTGGCAGATACAAGCGGCCCGGAAAGGTATTACGTTGAAGGTGATCCCGATGAATGAGAAAGGGGAGTTGAATCTGGATGAGTATCGTAAATTATTCTCGGATAAGACTCGTTTGGTTTCCGTGACTCATGTGTCTAATGTCTTGGGTACGGTGAATCCGGTAAAGGCGATGATCGAGATCGCTCATGAACAAGACGTGCCGGTGTTGATAGACGGGGCTCAAGCCGTTCCGCATATGAAGGTGGATGTGCAGGACTTGGATGCGGAGTTTTATGTTTTCTCCGGGCATAAGATTTACGGACCGACGGGTATCGGGGTCTTGTATGGTAAAGAGGAGTGGTTGGATAAACTTCCTCCGTATCAGGGAGGAGGCGAGATGATCGCTACGGTCTCGTTCGAGAAGACAACTTTTAATGAACTTCCCTTTAAGTTCGAGGCGGGAACTCCGGATTATATTGGTAGTACGGCGTTGGCGGAAGCTTTGCGGTATGTAGACCGGATCGGTATAGAGAATATAGCTACTTATGAGGATGAGCTTCTACGATATGCGACCGCTGGATTAAATACGATTGAAGGGATGCGTATTTTTGGACAAGCGGATCATAAAGGAGCGGTGCTTTCTTTTTTGGTGGGTAATATCCATCATTACGATATGGGGATGTTGCTGGACCGTCTGGGAATAGCGGTTCGTACAGGGCATCATTGTGCCCAGCCTTTGATGCATGCCTTAGGAATCGAGGGTACGGTGCGGGCGTCTTTCTCCTTTTATAATACGAAAGAGGAGATCGATACGTTCATCGCAGGTGTGGAACGAGTTCGGAAGATGTTTTGAGTATGATGTATTATATTAAGAAATATCCGTTTTCACTGGCGATTATATTGGTCGTTATTTACTTGTCGTTCTTTAAGCCGCCGAAGATGGATGATATCCCTTTATTCCCGGGTGTGGACAAGGTGGTTCATTTCTGTATGTATGGGGGGATGTCGGGTATGCTATGGCTGGAGTTCTTGCGGAATCACCGGAAGTATGAGACGGTATTATGGCATGCTTGGATCGGGGCAGTTTTATGCCCGATCGTTATGAGTGGGATTATTGAGATATTGCAAGAATATTGTACGACGTACCGGGGTGGGGATTGGTTTGATTTCTTGGCGAATACTTGCGGGGTGATCGCCGCTACGGCATTCGCTTGGTTCGTGCTTCGCCCTTGGATTGTGAATGAGCAAAAATAATGTACAACCTTGTAGAGACGGGGCGTGCTCCGTCTCTACAAAGCTATATATACGATAAATAATAAACTGGGATATGTTATTACCATATATGGAAACCGGGCGTATAGAGGCCGGGTGTGATGAGGCGGGAAGAGGCTGCTTGGCGGGTGCGGTATTCGCCGCCGCCGTGATTCTTCCGGAAGATTTTAAGAATGAGGATTTAAACGATAGCAAGCAATTAAGCGAGAAGAAACGGTATAAGCTTCGTCCTGTCATCGAACGTGAGGCGATCGCTTGGGCGGTAGGCATCGTCAGTCCGGAAGAGATCGATAAGATTAATATCTTAAAGGCTTCTTTCTTGGCTATGCATCGTGCGATCGAGCAACTGAAAGTACGGCCGGAACATTTATTGATCGATGGAAACCGTTTTACCCCTTATCCCGATATTCCGCATACGACCGTAGTAAAAGGCGATGGCAAATACCTGAGTATCGCCGCCGCCTCTATATTGGCTAAAACCTATCGTGATGATTATATGAATGAATTGGCCTTGGAATACCCCGCTTATCATTGGCTGGACAATAAAGGTTATCCTACCAAGGTCCACAGGGAAGCGATTCGTACCCACGGAATCACGCCTTATCATCGCAAGACATTCACGCTTTTACCGGAGCAGCTTACACTAGGTTTTTAATATGTATATAGGCATAACCTTATGCGTATATACGTATGAGGCTATGCCTATATCGGTGTAGGCTTACACGTATATACGTATCGGCTCGTGCCTATATACGTGTGAAAACACCTATTTTTATTGTTGTTCCTTTGCCCGGTAAGCCATTGCGTACAGACGCATTTGCTTCACCATCGCTACCAACCCGTTGGAACGAGTAGGGGATAAATGCTCTTTTAATCCTACCTTGTCGATAAAGGAAAGATCGGCATCCAGTATCTCCTGCGGGGTATGGCCGGATAGGATATTGATCAAAAGGGATACGATACCTTTTACGATCACGGCGTCGCTTTCTCCTTGGAAAATAATCTTTCCATCTGCATAATCCGCTTGGAACCAAACCCGGCTTTGGCAACCCTCGATCAAGTTGCTTTCCGTTTTATATTTCTCATCGAGCGGGGGAAGGGAGTTTCCCAGATCTATTAATAACGCATATTTATCCATCCAATCATCGAAGACTGAGAATTCTTCGATTACATTGTCTTGAAGTTCATTGATTGTCATTTTATCAGTATTTTATCGATTGTATATTACTTCCAGTACGGTTTGACCGGCAGCTTTTAGAGTCTCACGGTCTATATTCTCCATATTATCTTTTTGAGTATGCCAATAACTGGCGAAACCTGTTTTAGACTCAGGGTCGTAGTTAATGATGTCGATACTCGGGATATTACGTCCGCTAATCACATATTGGTGATCGTCTGTGATGGCTCCACCTGCGGCGTTAATGAAATATTTGCCATATCCCAGATCGCGGGCCGCGCTCCATACCATCTCGACGATCGGGGCTGCCGCACGTAAGGATTGTTGCTCCTTGAAAAACGTGGCGTTCTTGCCGCCCACCATATCCAATAAGATTCCGTATTCCGCCGTATAATTAGGGACATGCGGATTTTTTGCCCAGAACTGGGTACCTAGGCACCAGCTATCCGGTGTATAATCGGTTACGAATTCCGGCGTACCATAATCCTCCGCATCGAAGAAAATAATATCGATACCGATACCCGGGGCTTTTTGTCCGATTTGGCGGGCGATCTCCAATAAGGCACCTACGCCGCTACCGCCATCGTCCGCCCCGTCCAATGGGGTCCGGTGCTTGGAAGGATCGGGATCGTGGTCCGAATAGGGACGGCTGTCCCAATGCGCGAATAGTAAAACACGTTTACTATTCTCCGGATCAAACGAGCCTATGATGTTTCTCGCTTCCAGCTTCGTTCCGTCGTAGGCGGTCAGTATCGCTTCCTGTTGGTAGACTTTGGCGCCAAAGCGCTTCAATTCAGATGCTAAGTAATCCCCGCATGCTTTATGAGCCGCCGTGTTAGGTACACGGGGACCAAAAGCGACTTGGTTCGCTACATAGGCGTAAGCGCTGTCTGCGTTGAAATCGGGAACAGCTGAGGCGATCGGTTGTTTTTTGATCTCCGGCATATTACCTGTCTCTTTGGTTCCTTTGGCTCCACATGATAAAAGAGCAAAACTCAATAACGCAAAAAATAATCTGATCATAAATCTGTTTTGTTTATAATGTTTTTACGGAGGCAGTCGCTTGAACCTCGTCTAATACACGCATCAAGTTTCCACCCCATATCTTGGCGATATCTTCCTCTGTATATCCTTTCTCTATTAATTTAACAGTGATCTGTATGAAATCGTTGTCACTTTCGCAACCGATAATTCCGCCACCGCCATCAAAATCAGAGCCGATACCTACATGATCGATACCGGCGACTTTCACCATATGATCGATATGTTCGATCGCGTCGGTAAGGCTCGCGTTTTTATAATCCTCATTGATATAGCGGTCGAGCAAGCAAACTTGCGCTACGCCTCCATTTTGGGCAAGGGCCTTTAGTTGTTCGTCGGTCAGGTTACGGTCGTGCTTGCACATCGCCATGGATGAGGAATGCGAGCAGATGATCGGGGCCTTGGACAATTTGATAACATCCCAAAATGACTTCTCAGAGGCATGAGACATATCCACCATGATACCTTGGCGATTCATCTCTTTCACAACCTCTTCACCAAACGGACTTAAACCGTCCCATTCTTTCTTGGTATGGGTGGATGAGTCGCAAATATCGTTATCGTAGGAGTGGCAGAGCGTGATATAATTGACACCTATCGCCTTGAACTTAGCGATATTCGCCAGATCCTTACCAATGCCGTATCCATTCTCTATACCGATAAAGAACGCTTTTTTCCCTTCATTCTTCAAGCGGATGAAGTCTTGGTTCGTAACGGCGATGCCACATAAATCCTTATTCAATTCAGCTTGCTTGCGAATACCTTCGATCAAGCCTGTTACTTTTTGTACGGCTTCTTGTAAAGAGACCTCATCACGTTTACCTTGTCCGATGAAGGCCGCAAGGAACACCCCGTCTAGTTTCCCTTCTTGCATCTTAGGGATGTTTACCCGGTTACGTTCCCGGTCCGCGATGCTGAATCCGGCACGTTTGAACCAGAAAGGAGTATCGGTATGTGTATCTACGGAAAGGAAATGCTTGTGCATCTCTTTGGCTTGGTGGAAAGTCTCGGCCTTTCCTATCAGATGGCGGAATATCCTTAACATCGTAGTGTCGCCTCCGTAAGTCAACGCTTCCGGATGCCATTGAACTCCCATGATGGATCGATTCGGATAAGCGTCGATAGCCTCGATAATACTGTCGGGCGCATAAGCGGTAGCCTTGAAGATAGGCGCCAACTCCTTGATCGCTTGATGATGAAGAGAGTTTACGGCTAAGGTATCTTTCCCTAGAATAGAGGCTAGCTGTGAGTTCGCGTCAACAAAGACACGGTGTGAGCCATACGAACTGGGTAAATCTTGCCTATGCTTGACAGAATGATCGCCACGTTGTGAGGGGATGTCTTGGTAAAGCGTACCGCCAAACGCTACATTCAACAGTTGCAATCCCCGGCATATGCCTAAGACGGGAATATTTTGATCGGTAGCCATCTTGATTAGTTTCAACTCATACAAATCGCGTACCGGATCGACTTCCTCCAGCTTTTCCCGAGGCTCCTCCTCATACCATAGAGGGTTTACATCCGCTCCTCCTATAAGAACTAACCCGTCTAAATTCGATACGATATTCCTGAGTACTTTACCGTCAGTAACAGCCGGGATGATAATCGGAGTTCCCCCTGCCTTTACGATGGATTGGATATAGGTGGCCCCTACCCGGGAAGCACCACTTGAGATACTGGCGGAAATCCCGATCAATGGGGAGAATCGTGCCCGCACGTTTACATCGCAAGAGTCTGTCAACTCATATAGCTTTTTTAAGTTGGGGACTTCCGATCCGGGTGTCTGTGCCTGTGCTCCACATAAGATACTACAGGCGCATATTGCTGTGTATAAGATATTTTTCATAATATGTAGTTGTTTTCGTTTGCTATTTGTTTGGAAAATCTTGTATAGCGGTCATAACCCTTAGCAAGTTCCCACCCCATATTTTCCGTATATCTTCTTCTGTATATCCTTCTTCTAAAAGTCGGACGGTAATGTTAATCAACTCATTGGTAGCCGAGCAACCGATCAGTTCCCCGTCTCCGTCAAAATCCGAGCCGATTCCTACATGATCGATACCGATTAAATCCACGATATGATTGATATGGCGGATAGCGTCGCTTAAAGAAGCTTTTTCCTCTTCCTTATTGATGAATCCTTTGTATAGGCAGATTTGGGCGACACCCCCTTGAGCGGCCAGCGCTTTCAGTTGATCATCCGTTAAATTGCGGGGATGATCGCAAAGCGCACGTGCGGAAGAGTGGGAGGCTATGATTGGCGTCTCGCTCACTTCCAGTACCTGATAAAAGGTACTTTCCGCCGCATGCGAGATATCAACCATGATTCCTAATCGGTTCATCTCTTTTACCACTTCCTTACCGAAAGGACTTAGTCCTTTCCATTCCTGTTTTCCTCTAGCGGAATCACAAATATCGTTATCCCCATTATGGCATAAGGTGATATAAGAAACTCCCATCTCCTTGAACATTCGTAGGTTTTCGACCAGCTTCCCTAAAGCGTACCCGTTCTCGATGCCGAGGCAGATCGCTTTTTTCCCTTGCGCCTTAATCGTCCGGATCTCTTGGGGGGTAGTCGCTATAACCATCCGGTCCGGATGTAAGGTTTGCTGGCGTTTTACTTGATTCAGCCGTTCTATCGCATACGCTGTCGCTGCCTGTAAGGATGCCTCATCTCGTTTACCTTGCGGGATATAGGCGACCATAAAGGTTGCGTCGATACGCCCTTCTTCCATAAAAGGAAGATTCACTTTCCCTCCTTCTTTCTCCCCGATATTAAATTCACCGGGAAAGATCATTGGGGTATCTGTATGGGAATCGATCGTCACGATCCGTTGATGGATCGCTTTGGCTTTTGCGAAACGGCGGGCATTCTCGATATGGTAAGCGAATAGGGCTTTCATGGCCTCATCCCCTTGCGGAGCCATGGCCTCCGGATGCCATTGTACACCGAATATCGTTTTCTCCGTATGTTCCATAGCCTCATTGATTCCATCCGGGGCGGTCGCTGTCGCTCTAAATCCGGGGGCGACCTCTTTTACCGCTTGATGGTGGAAAGAGTTGACAAGGATTTGTTCTTCTCCATTGAAAATAGTACGTAGGCGGTTCATTCCCGGTTCGAGTGTTACCGTATGCGACGGATATTCCCGAGCCAATGTCTGGCTGTGTTTCAATAGAGCATGATTGGCTTGTGAATGGATGTCTTGATAGACACTTCCTTCGAACGCTACATTCATGATCTGATGCCCCCGGCAAATACCCATGATCGGAATTTGTCGGTTAGCGGCCAAGCGAAGCAATATCAAATCGTATTCGTCACGTAACGTATCTACGTCTTGCAATTGCGGGATAGGCTCCTCATGCAAATAGAGCGGATTGATGTCTCCACCCCCGCTCATAACTAATCCGTCTAGTTCGGAAACCAGTACGGTCAATGCTTTCAGATCCGTGATCACCGGGATAAGTACCGGGGCTCCCCCTGCGTCCAGCACGGCTTGCACGTAGGTCTCGGCTATACAGGAAAGTCCGTCTCTCCGGTTAGCGGATATTCCTATTCGGGGAGGTTGAAGGCTTTCTTTAGCCGGTATATAATTATCAACTTCTTTGTATAGGGCCTCTAGATTCGGACGACGGACTTTCATGATTTTAAGCATCTATGTTAGCATATGTAGCGTTTTCCTCGATAAACTCGCGGCGAGGGCCTACGTCTTCACCCATCAACATGGCGAAGATTTGGTCAGCCTCGGCTGCGTTGTCGATCGTGATCTGCTTTAACGTACGGTTTTCCGGGTTCATGGTCGTATCCCACAATTGATGGTCGTTCATTTCTCCCAAACCTTTGTATCGTTGTGTATGGATCGAGTTCTCGTTGCCTCCTCCATATTTTAAGATGAACTGCTGACGTTGTTGCTCGGTCCAGCAGTATTCCTCAACCTTACCTTTCTTACACAAATAGAGGGGAGGAGTCGCCAGATACACATATCCGTTCTCGATCAAGGAACGCATACGGCGGAAGAAGAAGGTCAAGATCAATGTGGCGATGTGGCTACCGTCCACATCGGCATCGGTCATGATAATCACCTTGTGGTAACGCAGCTTCTCCATGTTCAACGCTTTCGGGTCATCCTCCGTACCGACGGTTACGCCCATCGCGCGATAGATGTTCTGGATTTCCTCGCTTTCGAAGATCTTATGATCCATCGCTTTCTCCACGTTCAAGATCTTACCGCGCAATGGTAGGATCGCTTGGAAGTTACGGTCGCGTCCTTGCTTAGCCGTACCACCTGCGGAGTCTCCTTCGACAAGGAACAATTCGCAGATCGACGCGTCTTTAGAGGAACAGTCCGCCAATTTACCGGGAAGCCCACCTCCTGTCAGCGGAGATTTGCGTTGTACCAATTCGCGAGCCTTACGAGCGGCATGACGGGCTTGAGCGGCCAAGATCACCTTGTCGACGATTATTTTCGCCTCTTTCGGATGTTCTTCCAAATAATAGCCTAACGCCTCACCGATCGCCATATCCACTGCACCGGTAACCTCGCTATTACCCAGCTTCGTCTTTGTCTGTCCCTCGAACTGAGGTTCGGCTACCTTGATAGAGATAACGGCGGTCAAACCTTCACGGAAGTCATCCCCTTGAATCTCCACCTTGGCTTTCTCCAATAATTTAGAATCCTCGGCGTACTTTTTCAACGTACGGGTCAGGCCACGGCGGAAACCGGCTAAGTGTGTACCACCTTCTATCGTGTTAATATCATTTACGTAAGAGAATACGCTCTCATTGTAAGAAGTATTATAAGTTAACGCCACCTCGACAGGGATACCCTGCTTCTCGGTAACGATATGGATTACGTCTGGAATCAGTTTCTCTTTAGAACGGTCGATATAGCGGACAAACTCTTTCAATCCCTCATCCGAATGGAATACCTCGGACTTGAATGAACCGTCTTCTTTCAGAACTCGCTTATCTGTCAGACGTAGCGTAATACCAGCGTTCAAGAACGCTAATTCACGCAAACGGGTAGCCAAGATATCATACTTGTATTCCGTGACCGTAAAGATAGAACCGTCCGGCTTGAAAGAGATCGTAGTACCTGTTTTATCCGTATTATCGATAACCTGTACGTCGTGCAACGGCTTTCCGCAAGAGAACTCCTGCATATGTACTTTGCCGTTCCTGCGAACTTCCGCTTTCAGATAAGTAGAGAGGGCGTTTACGCAAGATACACCCACACCGTGCAAACCACCGGATACTTTATAGGTTCCCTTGTCGAACTTACCGCCGGCGTGCAGCACCGTCAATACTACCTCCAAAGCTGATTTACCTTCTTTCTCATGAATATCCACGGGGATACCACGGCCGTCGTCGGTAACCGTGATCGAGTTGTCCTCATTGATTACCACGTCGATGTATGTACAATATCCGGCTAGCGCTTCGTCTATGGAGTTATCTACGACCTCATACACTAAGTGATGGAGACCTTTCTCGCTGGTATCGCCAATATACATGGATGGCCTTTTTCGTACTGCCTCTAACCCTTCAAGTACTTGAATACTATCTGCGGAGTACTCTGTAGAAGTATTCTTAATTTCTTCACTCATGAGTTTATCTTTCTTTAAAATCTGTAATTATCTATGTCCTCAAAAAAAATCTAACAAATGTAGTGATTTTTATCGAGATAGCGAAGTGGGGGATGTGAAAATAGCGAAAAAAGGACGGGTATAATAAAAAAGGAGAGAGATAAGCCATGAACTTATCTCTCTCCTTTTGGTTGGTAGCCCATAGGGGAATCGAACCCCTCTTTCAAGAATGAAAATCTTGCGTCCTAGCCGATAGACGAATGGGCCAAAATGTCAAAGCTCTCACTTATAGCGTTCTAAGAAAGTGATTTCCCGATTGCGAGTGCAAAGATAGACGATCTCTCTGAACTGGCAAAACATTTCGAAGGAAAATTTAATGCTACTCACTGTTTTAACTTCTCTTTAGAACTTATATCTTCCAGATGAATTTCCAAGGCTTTAACGGAAATATTTATTTCCCAGATACATACACATAACGACGCCGCTAATAGCAATAAGGCTATGCCAAATATCCATGCGGCGAAAACCTGCCACGATACATAAATGAAGAACATAGCGATCACGCAGAGCAGCAAACTGAGTATTCCTAATATTTGCATGGAACGGGTCAGATAGAGCCTTTTCCGCAGGTTCGCTATCTGGGCGATATCCTTGGGGTCATGGGTTTGCTGATGCTTTTCTTTCAAGGCACGCACTACGCTGGCGTATGAAAGGAAGCGATTCGTATAGGCCAACAATATCAATGATATGGCGGAAAATAATAAAGAAGGGGTCGTTAAGTCCAACATAATTCTATACTTTAATTATATGTATAACGTTAATTTGAGTATCTTTGTTCTTAATCATCGTCGCAAAGATACGAATTATGTTGTGTAAAACGAGGGGGATTGTCTTGCATACGATCCCTTACAATGATAAATATTCTATTATATATATGTATACGGAGGCGTTTGGCCGGGCCTCGTATCTGGTTAGTCGTAGCCGAGGGAAGAAAAGCACGGTATCGAAGGCTTTGTTTATACCTTTGTCCGTTCTGGAAATGGAGGTGGAGCACTTGAATAAGCGGGACTTGCACCGGATTAAGGAGACCCGCATTTGTTTTCCGCTGAATGATGTTTGTTGTGATCCGGTTAAGAATGTATTGGCGCTTTTCCTCTCGGAGGTTCTTTTTAGGGTCGTGAAAGATACGGAGCCGGATCCCCGTTTATTTGATTATTTATACGAGTCCATACATCTATTGGAGTATGCGGATAAAGGTATCGCTAATTTTCATATGGTTTTCTTGTTAGGTCTTCTCCACCATCTCGGTATTTTCCCGAATATGGAATCGCATAGGGTGGGATATTATTTCGATATGTTGAATGGGGTGTTTACGGATCATATCCCGATGCATCGGCATTATTTAAATAAGGTGGAGAGCGCTTTCTTTTCCCGTTTGCTGCGTATCAGTTTTGAGAATATGTCGCTTTATGGTTTTTCCCGGCAAGAGCGGGCCCGTATTATTCATCGTATTCTTGAGTATTACCGTCTACATCTCCCGGATTTTCCGGAAATCAAATCGTTATCGGTGATGCAAAGCTTATTTGATTGATCTATTTGATGTTATATTAGCTCTTGAAAACACGTACGTGTTTTTTGAAAAAGACGTACATGTTTTTCCGGAAACACGTACATGTTTTTTCGGAAATAATGAGAAGCTTCCGGATAGGCGGGAAAAACATCCGATAACGGTTGCCTATTTGAGGAAAAGATTATACTTTTGCAATCTCAAAAGAGTTGGTCTTGTAGTTCAACGGATAGAATAGAAGTTTCCTAAACTTTAGATCCGGGTTCGATTCCCGGCGAGACTACTTTTGTCCTTCTTTCTTTTTATCTTATTTTATTAATAGATAGCGAGTTATATTTGACTTTTGAGTGTTTTGTATATCGTTTTTGTAAAGAGAAAATAAATAAAAGAAGATTTTTTCTTACCGCAATTCTTACCGCATCCTTGTTTTGTCGATAAAATATTGTCTATATTTGCGTAAGTTAAATAAACAGATATATTATGGCAACAGTAAAATTCTATTTGACACGTCCGAAGTCAGATAAGCCTACCGCTATTTTTTTTCTGATGAATTACGGTGCATATACTATTTTACCCGATGGGAAGAAAAAGTACTTACCGTTGAAGTATTATACTAATGAGACAATTTTGCCGGAAAGATGGGATACGAAAGTTGGTGCTCCGATCGCTCCTACAGCGAGGAATCACCGGATGAACGCTGGTGAGTATAGAGAACTGAAAGCGGCTTTGGATAATATCGAAGTTACGGCTAAAGATGTGCTACGTCGGTTGGAGAATGACGGTATCCAGCCAACGAATGAGCTACTAACAAAGGAGTTGGATAAGATATTTAAAGGTTACAAGGAGATAGAACCGGATAGAGATGTCAAGGATTTACTTTGTTTTGTCAAATCCTTTATAGAGAAAACTGATAAGAAACCTAATACTGTGAAGGGGTATAAGCAAACAGCTCGTGAGATTGAGGGGTATATTGCATTAACAGGGAAAAGGCTACAATTTGAGAATGTAGACTTGGATTTTTATTTGTCATTTGTTGAATATTTAACGAATAAAGGTTATTCTCCAAATACGGTTGGTGCTCGTATAAAGGATTTGAAAATGTTTATGAATGAGGCTTATGAACGTAATCTACATACAAATATGGATTTCAAAAAGAAGCGTTTTAGTAAGCCTAAAGAGGAAACCTATTCTGTCTACCTCAATAGTGATGAGCTAAAGAAAATCTATAAGTGTGACTTAAGTGATGAACCTCGATTGGATCGGGTTCGGGATTTGTTTTTGATAGGCTGCTGTACAGGATTACGTTTTAGTGATTTGTCTTTGTTGAGTTCTGATAATATTGATAATGTAGAGAGTGTAATTACTATAAAGACTGTGAAAACCGGTAGGACTGTAGTTATCCCTTTGCATGCGATAGTTCGGCAGATATTGCAGAAATATGATAATGAGTTGCCTCGTGTTCCTTCAAATCAAAAATTTAATGATTATATCAAAGAGATTGCGAAGAAGGCTGAGATTAATGAGCCAATCTTATTGCAAAGAACAAAAGGTACTTTAACTTATGCTGAAACGAAGCCTAAATATGATCTTGTAACGAGTCACACGGCTCGGCGTTCTTTTGCCACGAATGCTTATTTAGCAGGATTGCCACCCATTAGTATAATGAAGATAACGGGACACAAGACGGAATCTTCATTCATGAAGTATATTAAGATCTCGGAGAAGGAGAATGCTATACAGTTGAAAGGACATGAATTTTTTAATCAGATAGTAACTTGCTAATTGATTATTTTTATGGAAAATGTAAGATCGTATTGTGATGATATTCTAGATGTTATACATAAATTTGGGGAAGAGTATATCTATGACCCCAGAACTAAAATCATTGATGGGAAAGATTTGTTTGTTTCTGTTGATAATAATATCAATAACGATATTGCATACTCTGATGATTCGGACAATAGATCGAATGAGGCTTGTGTGAATTTGGGTTTAACTTTTGCGGTTGGTCAACATTGTGAGAAATTACGTGTAAAATATGTAGATGCGATAAAATCTCGATTGTTAGGGATGGATCCTAAAGCTAGAATGGTCTATGCGGAGGAAATATTACAGCGTTTATATGAAATACAGCTAAATCATCCCATTTTTCATTCCAAAGTATTTCAAAAGTTTGTTATACCAATTTTCTTCTCAGATGTCACAGAAGCTTTTGAACGATATGATATTAATTTGCGAAATGTTCTAATTGATTGCCAAAAAAGGCATGGTACGTTCTTTTGCTATTGGTTAAAGTTCTTCAAACCCCATTCTGATACGATAGGGGTACAAAGATGTATTTATAGTGAAAGTGATATTATTGATGATTCGTCAGATGATTCTCAAGATGAACTATTGAATTACTCTCAAAGTGAACTGTCAAATGTTTCTGATAACGGTAGCGATAGATCATCAAGCTATGGTGAAAGTGATATTCATGATAATTCGTTGGATATTTCTCAAAAAGAACCGTTGAATTACTCTCAAAGTGAACTGTCAAATGTTTCTGATAAGGGTGGCGATAAATCATCATATAAGGAAGATAGGTTCTACAACCTATTTAACGGCTATAACGAGGATGTTGTACATAAACTGATAGAGAAACTGGAGGAGTTTAATATCGTAAGAGAACAGCGGTATGTCCATAAGACGAAGAATCATTTGGCCAAATTAATAATATTCATGAAAGACCAGGAGATTCTTAGATATAGTAAAATGATAATTGTAGCACGCATCTTTTATGACTATTTTAATGTCGTAGTTAGTAAAGCGTCAATAGGAGAAAATAGTGTTACTGAGAGAAATTTACGTGAGATAGAGAAAAAGGGGATTGAAGGACTTTCGAAAGAAGAAATCTCGAATTTTAAGCTTATTTGTGCTCATTTCTCTAAATAGTTATTTCCATTTGGAAATAATGGAAAAAGTGGAAATGTGTGATTGATAAACTTTGTGCCATTAATTTAAATTATTTGTTAATGAAACAAAGTATATTAATCCAACAGGCTTCACTTTCAGATATTGAAGCTGTAGTACGTAAAGTATTAGATGATATATTAGATGATCTAAAGCTTCAGAAGAGCGAAGATTCTATCCGGCTTCTTACTCGTACGGAGGCTGCGAAGATGTTGCGGATTTCTTTGCCAACTTTGGCCGATTGGACAAGACAAGGAATGATTCCCGCTCAACGAATAGGAAGACGTGTCCTTTATGCTATTTCCGATATCGAGAATACTTTAGAAGGAAAGAAGGGAGGACGTAAGAATGGATGAGATAGCTTCTAAATACTATGTGTATCTATCAAGCTGTAAGGAAGGACATGATTCATGTACTGAATATAGTAGTATGGTTCATGATATGGTACATGGTCATATGTTATATGATACGGTTGACTTTGTTCTTAATCAGAAAGATGTTCCAGAAATAGATTTGTTAGCGGAAGTGTCGCCATATTTGATGGATAGAAGTGATTGTATTGGTAATGATGGCCTCCCTTATGTACGTGGGAAATATAAGGGGTATAATGTGTATGTAAATACTCATATTCTAAAAATCAATGCTTGTAGCTTATGTAAATATTACTACGGTACCAACATGCACGATTTCCCTTTAGAGGACGTACGGAAAGCCATTGAGGGGATAGGAGAGGATTTAAACATCCCTATGGATAAGGTCACTGTGACTAGAATGGATTCAGCAATGGATTTGGAGTTACAGCGGTCTCCAATAGAATATTTCAATCGGATGTTAGATTTACCTTATTTTAGGCGTCTTTCATATCCTACAGGAATTACGTTTCAAACAGCAGAGAAAGAACTTTCGTTTTACGATAAAGGAAAGGAACAGGGGAGTAATAATAATAATATAGCTCGATGCGAGTTTCGGATAAAGAAAGTTAGGAAGTGCTTTGGGAAATCGGTTACTGCGTCAATGTTATATGATCCTAGCTTTTGGAATGATTTGCTGGATCGGTTCTTGTCTTGTTATTCCAAAGTCAAGGTGAGTAAAGAGTCTTTGCCGCTTGATAAGATAGATGGAGTAAGAAGTTTGCTAAATAGTACCTTACGTGAGTCTGTTAATCGTAATGGATTTGATCCGTTGAGGTCTAGATTGAAGGCTCGTGTGCGTGATGGAAAATTGACGCAAAGAGCCTACAAGTCTATTATAGAGAAGATCAAGAGGTGTTGTTTCTCTTCTCAAGGAAAAGACGTTGGCCCAGAGATAGAAGAATTTGATGTGAAATTCAGGTCATTTTTGAAGTTAAAGAGATTTGATTAAATATCATTGTTTTGCCCATATTTGAGGCTTACAACGTATTTAGGCTTAGTTTTTTCCTAATAAAATGTAGGAAATAATACCCTTGTCGGGGATCTGTCAAATAAATTTAGAGAGGTGGGGGATATTTCCGGGGAGGTGGTATCTCTCGCTTCTTTTGTTTTTAGAGGATATTGTTCTGTAAATGATTTTCCAAAAAAGAATCACGATAAAACGGAATTTAGAAAATGTTCGTTATATTTGCGTGAGGTAATCACTAAAAGATGAAACAACAGATAATTAATAAGCTAAGAGGCTTTTTCTCTTTGCAACCAATAGAGAAAGCATGGGTGTTTGGTTCCTGTTCACGTGGAGAGGAGACGAAGGATAGCGATATTGATATTCTGGTTCGTTTTGACTCCCACGCTCGTATTACATTATTCAAGTATGCGGGTATGGTGGAAGCTCTAAGCCAATTGTTGCATCGTAAGGTTGATTTGGTGGAGGAAGGACAATTGAAGGATTTCGCCGTTTCTTCTGTAGATCGGGATAAAATATTGATATATGAGAGAGAAGCCTAAAGACGATACACGTCTACGGCATATGCTGGAGGCGATAAATAATGTCATTGAGTTCACGACAGATGTGACTTTTGAGGAGTATTCCAGAAACAAGATATTGCGTTTTGCGGTCATCAAGAATTTGGAGATTGTAGGGGAGGCTGCTTATTTGATTACAAAGGAATTTCGGGAGGAACATCAAGAGATCGCATGGAATGAGGTCATAGGCATGCGTCATGTGTTGGTGCATGGGTATTATCAGATTCGGGATGAGATTGTGTGGGAAACCATTCAAACAGATCTATTTCCGCTTAAGGATAAGATAGAACGGTTGATCTGTAAATAAGCTCAATGTATTGTTTTAGAAAATAACCCTTTATTGGGGGGTATATCAAATAAATTTAGAGAGGTGGGGGATATTTCCGAGAAGGTGGTATCTTTCGCCTCTCTCTTTTTAATGCGATCACTATCAACCAAGTTACCAATCTCGTACTTTTCGGCAAACTGCTATACGATAGTGCATGTTGGCGTATAAGGCGTTTTTAAGCCCGTTTTAGGCTATATAACCCCGCCCCTATATTTCTCATGTGTTTTCTTGAAATGTTTTGTGAGTAGCTTTAAATAAGATTCTCTACGATTTTCTTTGTTCTTTGATTTATATGTAATACATTTGCGATGTATTGGAAATAACGTAGAAGCGTTTCGATATTATCTTGCATTGAAATCTGGACAATTTCAACTAACCAAGATAGTAGTAAAATGGCTTCCTACGCTTATGTTGTTATGTATCTGCCTGTAGACAGGTGGACTATATACGTGCATAAAGCGTGGGATCATTTTCTGTTATTGGTTAGTGGGCCGTCCAGAGCCTCAATGCAGTAGCAGAGATGGTTCCCACGCTTTTTTATTTATTAATACCTAACGAAGGGAGCACGATGGGAAAAGCATTGGTGATATGAAAAGCATAATATTAATACTAAAAGATAGCAGAATACTTTTCATGGTGAAGGATATTATTATTTCTTTTATATTTTTATGTTATTGTTAAGTATAGCTTATGTTCTGGATAAGGGAGATTATTTAAAAAGAATGGTAATTCATTTAGGCATGTCATTGTTTGTATTTACACTTATATTTGGTATATGGAGTTAGGTAAATAAAAAATGCTTGTATGTTTTTTTATATTAATGATATGGTGATAAAAAAATAATATATGAAAAAGATATTTGTAATTTTAGCTTTAATTGTCGGGGTTATAATTCTCTTTCCTCTTATTTGTATAGTTGGTACTGCAATTGAACTACTTGGAGGTATACTCTTTATAATCATAATTGCATATGGTATTTTTGAGTTTATTAGTGATAATCATGATTAATATGTATTAAAATATCTCTAAATATGTGTATGTTTAATATGAAGATAAAAGTAATTATTCTATTTGTTCTTGTGAATATTAATGTGTATAGTCAAGAAGATACATTAACAAAATATTATCTATGTATCAATGGGTATACTAATTATAATTCTTCAATTAATGCTACTTCATATGTAAAGAAAATGTTAAATGGGATCGGTATTCAAGATGCCAATTTTGTTTTAATTCCTTGTAGGTGTACGGATAATGTAGTGGCTGTTGTTTATAAAGGTTTAAGGTATATATTATATGATGATCTTTTTATCCGAGATTTGTCAGATTTAACAGATAAGAAATACTACTTTAATTTGTTTGTGTTTGCACATGAAATAGGGCACCATTTGAATGGGCATACTTTATTACCAAAAGAAAGTATAGAAATTTCACAAAAACATGAGTTGGAAGCAGATGAATTCGCAGGTTTTATGGTGGCAAAGGCTGGAGGAAGAAGGGAGGATATAATACAAATTGTAAATGCAATACCACATCCTATAGATAATTATTCAACACATCCAATTTTAGAAAGAAGGCTTAAGTCTGCATTAAAAGGATTTGATAATTATAAGATTGACATGTCTTATCATGATAAAAATATTATACAAAAATATCAAAAGGAATATGAGGATAAAATAAAGCAACATTATATTAAACAAATAACGGAGCAATATGATAATTTTCAATATGCAAAGAATATATCAAAAGCTAAAATAGAAATAATAGACTACAAACTGAATGGAGATAAACAACATGTTTTTAATGCGATAAAATATTATAAATTAGCAACAGCTATCAAAGAGGATTTGGTTACAATTTTCGACTTGGCTAATTTATATCAAGAAATTGGTAATTATGAAAATGCTCAATTATATTTTAATCAAGCTTATATTTTAACTAAAGATCCAACTTATTTGCTTCTTTATTTGGACTTGAATCAACAAAGAGGAATAACTAGAATTGATAATCAGGAGTTTATTAATGTTATAGAAAATATCAGTTATAATCAGATTAGGAATTATAATGCAGCTCGTGCTTTATCTAGATACTATTTTGAACGTGATGCTAAATCTATAAATGCTGATGATACTGCATTAGCAATAGAAATAATGCGATATATTGAAAATGATAGTTTATATATATATCCTCAAGATACTGATATGAGCAAAATGAATTTAGCTGACATTTACTCGGATTTAACTATTTATTATAATGCGCTGAAAAATTATGATACATCTTATTCTTATATTCTCAAGGCTATGAATTTGTATGAGGAGGTTAAATCTGAAGGGCGGTTGGCTAAAGTAACAGGAGATAATTATCAAGTAGTTCTGATTAATAAAGCTTTGATTGAGGTTTATTTATCTAAATGGAATGAAGCTTTAGAAACAACAAACATACTTATTGAATTGGATAAACATACTTTGGATGTTTATTATTGTAGAGGACGTGCATATTCAGGTTTAGGAGACCATAAGAATGCCATAAAAGAATATTCTTTAGCCATAAAAATGAATCCTTCAGATATCTCCTTGTATTATTATAGAGGTCTTTCTCTTTGTAAACAAGCTGAGACTTTTAATAAGGGAATTATAGATTTGTATACTGCATGTTCTGGAGGATATGAAAAAGCATGTCAAATTTTAGATAATATAAAATGAAAACTGGAATTTTAATCGCTGCAATTTTATTTTTAACAGCAAACCGTATTAGTAGCCAAGTATATTTAGATCCTAATCCAATTCTTTGTGCTTATAACTTTTTTCAGAGTGAAAAATTGTACATAGAGAAAATTGAACTAACGAAGACTGCAACTATTGTATATTGTGAATGTGCAGTTTCTAGTGAGTGGGCAAATGTCGGAAAAGATGCTTTTATTGCTAGTTATAATGGTGAATCGTATCATTTGTTAAAGACTGAAGGTTTACCTATTGAGCCTGAAAGGTATTATTTTAAAGAATCTGATCATACTTTCAAATTTAAAATGTATTTTGAAAGTATACCAGATACTCTTAGAGTATTTGATATTATTGAATCTAGAAAGGATGGTAATTGTTTTAATGTCTTGAATGTATCATTAGATTTAAGTAACGAAAGGGCTAATTATATTGCAAAATATCTGAGAGATAATATTCCATATAAGTTATGACAATTCTTTTTTGATTCTTTTAGAGAACATTCTATTGATGAACTCTTTTATCAAGAATTATTAAAAGATGAAAAAGCCTTTAGTATAGAAGATAAATATTTTGATCCAGATAGTGTTACTGGCGATTTTTATAAAAGGATTATTTGTTTTAAATACAATGGAAATAAAATCATGACTGTTTTTAATGCAAAAAAGCAATCATTTAATCTTTTGCATGTTTCTGTCGATTTTGTTGATCAAAAGAAGGCTGATGATTTTATTCGAGAATTTTCCTGCTTATTTCATATGAAAAAGGAATCGGATGAATTGTATTATCTTTATGGAAAATTTTATCGATTTATCACAAAAATAAAAGACGATATGATTAATATAAATTATGGTGATATAATAGAATTATCTAATAATAAAAAGTTATTATAAGTTTACTTTATGGTTGATGATGCGGTAAATATTCAATGTTTATCGGGTTACTTTTAATGTGTTTTTATTTAAAAATCATAAAAGTTTGAATGATATCTCGGTAATAAAAACGGGTGATGAAAAAGAATTAATAGCGGATATTGGTTTGATATGAAAACAAGTAAATGTTTTGATCGTGCTTCTTGTAGCTGGGATTGTAAACCTCGGATCACGGGTTTAATACATGATCCAGTTGAGGAATCAGAAGCCTATTTATCCATAGAGAAGGAGTTGGAGGAAAAGCTACGATCTTACTTCTCTGATAAAAAAATTGATTCTGGTAGCTGGTTTCGTACCCCGGTCTCATGTTTCGAGTATTGGCAAGTGATGAAACGTTTTTTATGGGAGGACTATCGAATAGAGTGGAGATCCCCGGTTGAATTGAATCCTACTATATTCAAGGATGATCTTTAGGGGGTATTTGGGGTACGAATGGCTTTATTTGGCGTGGATCGGGGCGGCACCAAAGGAGGAGGCTGCAAGTGGATGCGGAAGGCGGCGGCGGGGACACCAGCCCCGTTTTCTATTGTGGTGCTTGGCGATGAGGATATGAAACATAAGCCTATTCCTTGTGAATAAGGGGTGACAACTGATAAAGGGTATTTATAGATCTGTCCTATATCGTGCCTTAGAGGGCAAAAGAAACGGTCTGAATATGAGATAACACTAATTAAAAGAAAGGAGTAAGGTCGTGAATATGGTAAAAACGAGGTTTTTGATCTTCTATTCGATAGTGTGTACTATGGTATTAAATAAGTTGTTCCTAATTTGAGGCGTTATGGTGTTTTTGGTGTTAGCTTGTATAAGTTTGATTATCTTTGAATTATCGGTTTTTATAATCCTTGCATTTAAGACAAGGCCGGTGCGATGGACATTTAAGTCTTTTTGTCTTTGGTTGGTTTCTTTGGTCTCGTGGTGTTGTTTTCCACCATTGTACGTATGGATTGAGCGGAAGTGGCGGCAGGCTAGTCTAAGAAGGGCGCTATTTGTGCTGTTATCCCCAGTCTCTTTTCTTTTCTTGGTGGATGCCTGTACGCTCGATCCGCATCGCTTCATCCATAACCTTGATAGCCTGATAATAGATCTCAATGCTATTAATAGAGACTGGACAGGGATTGATACGCTGTTATCTCTAATCTCTCTTATTTACTTAGTATATATCTGTTCATTGGTATGTAAGTGCGTCAATAAGCCTTTCTATAACCGAAGAGATCTTTCAAGCAAGGTAGGGATAGGGGCAGCATACAAGATTGTAAATTCTCATGGCCGAAATGGGGATACGGATGAGGTTGACATTAGGCTTGATTCGGGTAGTGAAACGGAGAGTTCCAACAAAGGATGAAGACGAATCCCCCGGCTCATTGGAGTATATCGGAAGATGGTGATTTCCCATTCGATGAGAATTAGATGATGGAATTTACTTCTTTATGGATATAGATCCTAGAGAGAATAAGGCATATATGTGATATGGAGGGACTTCGATAATTGGAGTCGGAATGATTTTCGCCATACAAGATCCTTGGTGGTAGGTCGAAAATGAAACAAGTTACCGATGGTAAATCGAGGTTTTTTGCAATCTTTGTGTTAAAGAATTTATGTATAGAGAGAAGTTAGCCATGATGAAAAATACTTACAGAACTATCTATGGAGCGATTGCTGGTGATATTATAGGTTCGATGTATGAGTTTCGTTCTGTCAAGAGCAAAGACTTCGAGTTATTTCCGTATGGTGCCTGTTTTACAGACGATACGGTGATGACATTAGCTATCGCACGATGGCTAATGGAGGATGTCACCCGCTCAGAATACACGCTTGTAGACACTATGTGTGAATTTGGCAACCGTTATCCGGCTGTTGGCTACGGTGGCCTTTTCTGCAATTGGTTATGTAATGATCCAACCCCCTATAACTCATGGGGGAATGGTTCCGCTATGCGTGTTAGTGCGGTAGGCCTTGTTGCTAAGACTTTGGATGAATGCTTGCGCTTAGCGAAACAAACAGCCGCAGTATCACACAATCATCCGGAAGCTATAAAGGGAGCGCAGGCTGTAGCTGCAAGTATATTCATTGCGCTACATTGGACTGGGGAAATAGACGAATTAAAAGTACACATAAGAGATTTTGTTACCAATCAGTTCGAATATAACATGAACCGTACATTGAATGAGATTCGGCCCCGATATGAATTTGATGTATCTTGCCAAGGTAGCGTGCCTGAGGCTATCATCGCATTTTTAGAAGCCGATAGTTATGAAGATGCGATAAGAAATGCCGTGTCACTCGGTGGTGACGCTGATACGCAAGGTGCTATAGCTGGCGCAATAGCGGCTTGTGTTTATCCAATTCCTGAATACATTATTAAAGAGTGCCAGAAACGTTTATCCGATGATCTGTTGAAGGTCGTCATCCGTTTTGAGGATTATCTTGACAATGAATGGCAAAATAAGATTAGTTTGCCCTGTTCGTGCTTGCAACCCAAGCGTGAAACGGTTGAGCCTGAGAAATATGTAGATATTATACGAGACAATATTGATTTGATACACAAATCAATTAAAATCGCAGTGGTGATGGTTGCATTTATATTGGTCAAAATATTATGGGTTTACTGGTCGTGTACTGATAATGGTACATGGGAGGATGAGAAGGGGGAACTCATTCAACGTCGGGATTTCCTGATCGATCGTGTAGTAACTTCACCACGTGCGTTGTTGTGTGAAATGCCAGAAGGAATTGGAACGCAATTTCAAGGTGAGTGGGCGTTGTATTCTTGTTCAATGCTGGCGGCAGCCTTATTCAATATGTCGAAACTTTATCCCGAAACAAAAACAGAGAATCTAGAGAACATAGATAATCTTATTGAGATGGTACTTTCCTTTGAGTTGAGAAAATATGATGCTGAGCGTTGGGGCGAGGATCCTCTGGAAACATTGGATGGTGACAGGAGTCATATTTCATATATCAGTCATCTTGCGTGGATGATAAGCGAGTATAAGATGGCCGGAGGAAATGATAAATATAATAACTTGTTTGATGATCTTTGCGGAACTATGAATCGTCGGCTTCTTCGAAGTAAAAGTCTAAACTTACCAACATATCCAAGCGAATGTATATATGTCCCTGATATGCTTGTTGCGATTGTCGCACTGAATAATTACTCGAAATTAAACAAGGGAAAATATATTTCTACGGTACGTAAATGGGTACGAAAGGCTAAATCTGAATGGCTTGACAAAGAAACAGGCCTACTTGTCTCATTTTTGAGTGAGGATGGCATACCGTTTAAAGCCGCCCCGGTGAAAGGCTCGTACTCCGCATTAAACTGTCTATACCTCACGCAGATAGATTCAGTATTTGCAAGAGAGCAATATCATAGGCTCAAATCCCATTTTTTGCAATCAGGTTTATTGTCTGGTATACGGGAATATCATGATTATTCGTGTTGGTTGGGATTTGACATTGATGCAGGCCCGGTACTGTTCAACCTCAGTCCATCCGGAACAGCATTCGCTGTGGGGGCAGCAACATATTTCAATGACGTGAGAGTACGTAATAATTTCTTACGTACGGCGGAAATTGCAGGACATAGTGTGATGTGGAACAATACTCGACATTATTTACTAGCGGAAATAGCACTTGTTGGGGAATGTATCATGTTGGCAATGCGAACAACAACTCCATAGGAAAGAAATGGAACTTTATATGACCATGTGATTTAATTATAAGGGATAGCTGCCCTAAATAGAAATGTAAGTGTTATAGATCTATTTTATACAGAACCTTCGAGTGCAAAAGAATTGGATTGGATACGAGATTATGATAATTATAAAGAAGGAGTATGAATAAGGTAAAATAGTAGTTCTTAATTTGAGGCGTTATGATGTTTTTTTTATTAGTTAGTGTGATAGTTTGGGGTGGTGGGTTACTGGCTTTCATAATCCTTCTATTTTGGGCAAGGCCGGAGCGATGGACATTTAAGTCTTTTTGCCTTTGGTTGGCTACTTGGGTCTCATGGGGATGTTGTCCGCCTTTGTACGTGTGGATTGAGCGGAAATGGCGGCGGGCGAGTTGGAGAAGGTGTTCTTATGCGCTGTTATCCCCTATCTCTCTTATTAGCTTAATATATGTTTGCTCGTTTGTATCAGATATCGTCAATAAGCCGTATGGGAGCCGTATGGAGATCTCATACAAGGTAGGTGTAGGATTGCCAGCGTACGAGGTTATAGATCGCACCTATGGAAAAAAGTCGTTCACTTTGGACTATATTGATCGGATAGATATTAAGTTTGAACCGGGTCGTGAAACGGAGAGATTCTATTGGTGGATGAAGACGAATCCCCCGGCTCATTGGAGCATGTCGGAGGATGGTAGTTTTTACTTTAATGAGATTTCGGAAGATGGAACCTTCTTCACAATGCGTATAGATCCCCAGAAGGGTACGGCATGCATAGAATATGGAGCGTGGTAGATAACTGGGGTTCGATTGTTAGGGGGAGGCCTTGTACCTGTGGACGGCAGCAGGGGGCTTCTATCATTCCTCTGTTTCCCTTTGGATGTTTATGAGTTAAATAAACTACTTGCGATACCGCTGTATGGCAGTGTAATTTGGATATAAATATTGATTTCGCAGTGCAAATGTGATGTTTACAGATACGATTAAGGAGAGGTTTTATTACCGCTATTCTTACCGCAGGATCTTTGTCTTAAATTATTAAATTGATTTATAGGTGTTTATAGTGATTATTGGTATTCCCGGCGAGACTACTATATGAATATTAGATGTATTTCCACAAGCTCGTTGTTCATGCAATCTTCGTTTGTCATAGCTGTAATGTCTTAATTTTGATCTTATGGAACTTTATCAAGTATTTTCTCGCCGATCATGGGTGTAAGAAGTTTATAGGATTGCGGTTTTGATGCTTTATGGATATTTTCCAGTGGCTCGTACCAAGGATGTTTGCTCAAGGCATATTTGGAATGATGTACCGTGAGCACCTGTTTGGGGTGCAAATCTTTGATAGCGAGTGGAAGATCATCAGGCATTAGATGTATATAACGCCAGTCTTCATTATATTGTCCGTTTTCCATGATGGCTAGATCTATTTGTGGAAATCTTTTGCCGATCTCCGCAAAATGGGTATCGTACCCTCCGTCTCCCGATAGATATATTTGTTGCTTACCGTCTATCATAAATGAGGCCCATAGCGTTTGGGCGTTTTTTAATAATCGGTTTGAGAAATGACGGGCGGGCAAGCAGTATATTTGGCAGTCGTTATCAATGCGATAACTATCATACCAATCCATTTCCACGATGTGTTCCGGAGAGAATCCCCAATATTCAAAATATTCCCCTACGCCTAGTCCGCAGATTATGGTTCCTATACGATCTTTCAGTTGTTTAACCGTATAATAATCCAAATGATCCCAATGCTCGTGGGTAATTATCAAGAAATCAATATCAGGGATGTCCTCCGGCTTGTAGAGATCTGTGCCTTTAAATGGCTGAAACATCAAGGAGGCCGGAAACCTATTTGTTAATACGGGATCTATCAGAAATCGCTTGCCCCCGTTTTGGATCAAATAAGATGAATGACCAAACCAAATAACAAGGTCTTCATTTCGGTCCAGATGAAGTAAATCCGTTTTTACGGTCGGTAAACTTTTATGGGGTTTTAAATCGGGTTGTTTTCCAAAGAAGAAGTCCCAAAATACTTGTACCCCTCCTTTTTTCATCGTTGTAGTTGGTGTAAGATGGATATTATGGAATTTCCCATCCCGGTAATTGGGCGAGCGCTTGATTCGCTCCAATCTCTCTCCCCGGGGTAAATGTCCGAATGCGGGATGGTAGAATATAATGGATGCCGTCCCTATCAGTAAAACTACAAATAGTAGAATTGAGATCATAACTTTTTTATGTTTCATTTTTACGATCGTGGAGAGTTGGGACAAGGCCGGCGCCTCTATGTGATTGAGTACATAATTGGTAGTGTATTCTTTAATAGGCCTTAAACGTTACCCATTCGCCATTATATAGACATTTAAAAGTCCGACCACTAATCCATACGTTCTCTAGTGTTGTTTGGCCGTCTTCATAGTCCATATAAAGTATATCGGTATAGTAATTGTCCCAGTCCCAGTAGAATGGAATTTCCTCTCGATCTATGCGTCCGCTTGGGTAATGATAAATTCTTGTATCCCATCCTTTCCCATCCGGATTAAATGTAAGTTGCTGCTCACAATCCAAGCCGTCTACGACAAACCAATCTGTCCATACATAATTACATAAATCATAGGTGATTTCCTCATACGGATCATAATACGGATCCTCCTCGCAACTACTGAACCCGCATAAGACGGCGATCAATAAGAATATGTTTATTAAATATCTTTTAGCCATAACTCTATACCTTTAAATACGATTCGGAGGTAAAGATACAAATTTAAGGAAAGGATATTTCTTTTTTTTATATCTTTAGCGCAAAATTTTCAGATATATGCAAAAAACATTACGCATTAAGAACGATATTCATGAGCTTTCCATGATGAATGAGTTCTTGGAAGAAGCTGGAGAAGAATTGGGATTAAGCACCGCTTTCATGATGAGCCTGAATCTGGTGATGGAAGAAGCTGTCTCAAATATAATTTTTTATGCGTATAAGGGAGATGTTGAGGATGCCGTAGACATTTCGTTGGTCAGGGAAGGTGGGGAATTGATCGTGACTTTGATAGATCATGGGATTGCTTTCGATCCGACTTTAAGAAAAGACCCTGATATTACTTTATCTGCCGAAGACCGTCCAATCGGAGGGTTGGGTATTTTCTTGATCAAGAAGATTATGGATGAGGTCTCTTATCAGAGAGTAGATGAGCGGAATGTCTTTATCATGAAGAAAAAAATAACCGAATAAAATATAAAGATATGGAAGTAGTTATTGACCAAAAAGGCGAAGAGACTGTAATTAAGATCAAAGGAAGATTGGATACGAATACGGCTCGCGAATGCGAGGAAAAGGTTTTGCCGGTATGGGAGAATCCGGGAGTAAAAGTATGTGTCGATTGTTCTGATTTGGAATATGTGAGTAGTGCGGGCCTCCGATTGTTTTTAATATTACAAAAAATGACGACTGCCAAGAAAGGGTCTTTACGTTTGATCGGTATGCGGAATGTGGTTCGTGAGACCTTTAGTTTGACGGGATTTAACGCTCTCTTCAAGATAGAAGACGCAAAATAAGTGTGAAGGTTAGGAAAAAGGTAGCCGGTGTGTCAAATTTGGCACACCGGCTTTGTATTAATCTTTTAGATCTTTGTCGATGGGGCTATCCCATTTGCCACCGTTTAATATATCAAGGGTGAAGGTATCGTCTGATTCCTTCGGGGTGTAGAGAATCCCAGTATAACGAATAATGTGATTTATGAGAGGCAGGATGTCATTAACCTCTCTTTCCCGGGTTACTTCATTTATCTGATTTTTGGCCGAGAGGTGTGCTTTGAGCATGAATTCCGGAGCCGGGATAAACGTGAAGAAGGAATGGGAGAAATTTGTTTTCCCGATATCAGAGTCGTTAAAAGTGTCGGTTTGTGTATAAGGCGTGTTTTGAGAAATGCCATTCCCAGTGGTTAAGTCAATCTTGTTTTGATAATTGGAGACATTTATCGTGAAGCTTTTTAGGGCTTTAGGTACGCCATCGGCGGATATGAACTCTATTTTGCCGACGATTCTTTGTAAGGTGATATCTTTAATGATTCTTTCTCCCGTTTGTACTTCTTGGGTGAGAAAAAGATGAAACGTATCTGAGACTTTACTGAATAGTGCGGTTTGTCCGGACACGGAGATATTCTTGTCTGAGTGGGCTAGGAAACAAATATGATAGTCGCCGGAGGGCAGTGAATCATAAATGATCGTGAAATCCGGATCTTGAGGCGTGAATTGCTTATGTTTTACCAGAATGTCCGGTTTTCCGCTTTGGTATACGATATAATCGATCCGGTTGTATAAATTATCCGGATCGATATCCGGTGTAGAAGGATCTTCTTCGGCATCGGGATTTTGGGGAATAGGCTCAGGGATATTCAGCTCGGGAATACTCTTGGTTACGGGGAAGGGTAATACTTCCTTTTGTAAATCGATCGTAAACTGTATGGGGGATAATTCCTCTTGTAGGTCGGGGTTAGGTACTTCCTTTTCCGTTCCATTACAACAACAAAAACAAAGCAGACAGGCGATAGCCACTAATTCATTTTTCTTCATAGTTGATATTTTTGGTAAATGTTTGACGCAAAGGAACGATATATTTTGTGAATTAAAAAATATTAAGCTGTTAAATTGGCGTACGCAGGGTTATTTTTCATAGCTTTGTGAATCAACAATGTAATTACCTTAGTTTAATAAAACGGAATAATACCATGAAACGAAAAATCAGAATGGGAATGGTCGGTGGAGGACAAGGCTCGTTTATCGGGGCCGTTCATCGTATCGCCGCTAATTTAGACGGACAGATCGAGTTGGTCTGTGGATGCTTCAGTTCTCGCCCGGAGAATTCATTGGCTACCGGACAATCTTTATTTTTACCGGATAATCGTATTTACGCATCTTATCAGGAAATGATAGAGAAAGAGGCCACCCTGCCTGAAGGCGAACGGATGGATTTTGTGTCTATCGTTACCCCGAATCATGTGCATTTCGGTCCGGCCATGATGGCGTTGGAACATGGTTTCCATGTCGTACTGGATAAACCGATGACATATACCTTGGATGAGGCGAAGCAATTACGAGACAAAGTGAAGGAAACCGGAAAATTGTTTATGCTGACTCATACCTATACCGCTTACCCGATGGTGAAGGAGGCTCGGGAAAGGGTACGCAGGGGCGATTTAGGTAAGATACGCCGTATTTATGTGGAATATCCTCAAGGCTGGCTATATAATGACTGCGCTGATGTTAATAAGCAGGCGGCTTGGCGGGTGGATCCCAATCGGTCGGGTAAGGCCGGTTGCATGGGGGATATCGGGACTCATGCGTTTAATC
>OGKC01000103.1_pt1 | contig 34151 bp, 18 predicted proteins | sample 1572411 | NCBI WGS metagenome assembly OGKC01 (sample SAMEA2582157, study PRJEB24529) | metagenome
TACCTTGCTTTTCCTTGGAAGAAAACGTATAACGAGCCATACCCGTACGTTCCGTAACGGTTAATTCCGCACGTATAGAATGATCTACGGTCGCTGCGTAATAACCGGCCGTTCCGATCTCCTTGCCGACCGGAGTCTGCATATTCAAGATACTATCCGGAGAAACCCGTAAAGCTCCGGCAACCGGAAGCGTAGGGAAATTTCCCATATGATCGCATCCCGCACCACTCAATTGATTGATAACAAAGCCTAGTTGTTTCGTGAAATAAGTCGGGGTAAACTGTACCATACCGAAGGGATAGGTAGCCCCCGGATACAAATATCCGGAAGCCCACCCATTACCTTGAGTCCCTATCAGGGTATTGGTCTTAGAAACGAGATTTGACGCATTTACCAAACCTCCACACAACAAGAAAACATAGCTAACCACACATATTCGCCTTAAAAGCTGTTTACATTTAAACATGGTAATAGATCCTTTTTATTATTTAGCCTTTTATACTATATACCCTTCAATAGAATAAAACACTTACGGCGTAATAATTAAAAAACAGCTATTAACATAAGTCAACAAAAAGGGAATCATATGATTCCTATTCCGCAAACAGCGATAGGGTGTGTTTTCCACTTTCCAACAAGATCGAACCCGCCGATATCTCTACATTATTCCCATCTAACACACAACTCGATACGTTAAATGGAGCGATAAAAGTCGCCGTACTATTCGCAGGAATTTCCAGATCAAGCGAGAGCGATTGGTTCTCCATAGTCCAAGACACACGTGCCGTACCGTAAGGGGTCTCTCTCGCCACCCTCGCCCACGTCACGCCATTCGGTATCTGAGGTTTGATAAAGAAATGTTTATAGCCCGGCTCATCCTCATCCGGCAAGATCCCTCCGATCGCCTGACAGAACCAAGCGCCAATGCCATTGAAACAATTATGAACCTTACTACGTTCTCCCGACCAGTATTCCCAAGTCGTAGAAGCCCCTTGATCGATCATATATAGATATCCCGGTAGCTCTCTCTTTTTCAGCATGGAATAGAGAAAATCAGCCTCTCCGTTCTTTATCGCCCAATCGGTCAAGATCGTAACACCCACCAAACCGGAACCGATATGGCCCTTACAATTCTCCAAAGTCTCTCGATATAAGCCTTCCTTTACCTCGGGCATATGCTGTTCATCTGTCACGCCAACCAACATCGGATAAATCCGATCGATCTGGGAGCCTGTAGCGTACTGTTTCTTCTCCGGATCATAGAAAGTCTTCTGGATAAGCTCGTTCAATCGTTGGCGACGCTCTTTATACTTAGCGGCATCCTCCACTTTCCCCAATACCTTCGCGATCTTCTCCATCGTAGTGAGGCAATCGCTTATAAAGCAGTTGCTAACCAGATCTACCGATGACTGCGCCGTATAATCGACACCCGCCGGAGCCAACCAATCCCCTAAATACCATGCCCGATAATCCGTATCTGGCCAACGTTTCAGCAACCCATCGACCGTATACGCATCCACATAACGCAACCAATGTCGCATAACCGGATAATATCGCTCGATCAGACGGCTATCCCCATAATTCAAATAAGTCTGCCACGATCCCGTGATAATAAAACCACACCAATACGGACCACCTCCCGCCGGGTATGGATTCGGTACGCAATGCGGCATACCCCCATCCTCACGGATGCAACCCTGCCACATCTGCATCCAGTTCATATACACGGAAGAGCCCTCATACAATGTCTGGAAACTCTTACAAGAGGCATTTCCATCCCCACCGTATCCCATACGCTCATAATGCGGGCAGTCTACGATATAACCACTGAAAGCTAGGTTCTTGAAAGTATATTTGATCATCGCGTAGATAGCATTCAAGTCCGGATCCGAGCACTCGAAGGACGAGGCATCCTTATAATCCGTATGAATCAGATAGCCGGTCACCTCCTCGGGGGCTTTCGCCAAACCGGATATCCTTATATATTGAAACGCATGGTGGTTAAATTTATTCCGGAATACCTCTTTGCCTTGTCCGGAACCGATATACCAATCCTCATACTGTCCGTTCTCCTCTTGTGGCTTGAAATCTTCGTTTTCATTTAACCAATCCGTATATTCCATACGGACCCGGTGACCTTCCGGTAATTTTGGGAAACTCAGCTCAACCCAACCATTTAACGCCTTTCCCATATCTACGAGCCAAATACTGTCCCCTATCTGCTTGATTTCCTTGGGACGGATGATCTCTTGTATTCGATTAGGTTCACACATCTGGGGACTTACCTCTATCCCGGGTACCTCCACCTCCAATACCGGCGTCCAATCCAGTTTGTCAAGCGTAGCCGTTGTCAAATCCGGCAATGCCTTCCGCCCATCCACACATTCACCCCCGAATTGATGGGGATACCAAGTACCGGTACCAGTCTCACCATACATACTTCCCCGGCCTTCCCAAGAGCTATCTGTAACGAGTAACGTACTTGTAGTGCCATTTCTTTGAATCTCGTCCAATTGCAGTTTAACCAACGGCCCATCATGAACGGCATTAAAAGTAGCTTTTCTGTACCAGCCACGGCCCAACCAGAGCAATAAGTCGTTTATTCCCTGCTTTGCGTACGGCGTAAGATCGTACGTCACCGATAATGATCTTTTGTTTAATTGAGATACCGCAGGCGAGAGAACATCTTCCGATACCTTCCTCCCATTTAAATAGATCTCATGATACCCTAAGGAGTTTACATGAAGGAGTAATGTGGCATCACGGTCTTGAAGCTCGAACTTATTCCTTAACATCGGATTCTTCTCATCCGGCATCCCTATATATTTCCCTTGCCATTCCGCTTTATCCAAAAGCCCGATCCCAAAGCGATTGATTGGACTCCAATCCGAGGATTCCCCCTTATCGTCCCATACCCGGACTTTCCAATAGGCCAGCACACTAGATCGCAACTCTTTCCCTCGATAAGGGACCATCACGGAAGCGGACGATTCCACCTTACCTGAATTCCATAGATCGGCTTTGCCTTGAGCCAGCAAGGAACTATCCGTGGCTACTTGTATCTCAAAATACGCTTGCCGCATAGTTTGCCCGTCTGTCTCGATTTTCCAGCTAAAATGGGGATGGGTATTGTCGATCGCGACCGGATTCTCCAAGTTCTCACAACGAAGATCTTTTAAGACGATCCTCCGTCCGGATTCGATAGATATACATTTCATGATAAATAGATTGACATTACGCATGAATATACTTTCTAATGGCTTACGATACTTATATCCCCGGTAAATATTAAGATTTATTAAACAAGAAAGGCGAGCCACCCGCAAATGACTCGCCTTCCTATGATTCCTCAAGAATGGCTAGAAGCGGATCTTGTAGGATTGGTTTTCGATACGGATGATATAGGAACCTTGCGGGATGGTTATCATCGTCTCACCAACTGGTAAGGTTATCGCCTTATACAATTGACCGCCGAATGTCACTAGATAAGCCGTACCCGCATGAACGGACCGGATATGCAATACCCCGTTCGATCCCCAGACTTTCAAGTCATTGGATTCGAGTTCGGCATTGCCTACGGTGATGTTTTTCATGATTCCGGTGATAGAGATCGTAATGTCGGACGCGATACCCTTGATCTCGTATTTACCGTCAGAAGCCGGCTCAATCACCTTATCACCTACTTTCACGATAGGGGTAGATTGATTGTAGTCCGCTTCCAGCGTAAGAGAGAAAGAGAAGCTGCCACCCTCTTCTACGGAGTAGGTCCCGGCGGAAGGATCTAATGCGGCACCTTCAACGGATGGAAGAATGACGCTGAATGTCACTACCGGATCAGGTTCGGAAGAGACTGCGGTTACTTTCGATAGGGTGGTCAAAGTCGTAGCGATCCGGTCGCTCACCTTACACGTGATTACGCAACGGTACGTACCTACCTCGGGAGCCTCTACCTTATAAGAATCAGCCAACGGCTCGGCAGCACGTAAGAGAGACAAGGATATCGCTTGAGGTGCTGGGGCATTTGTCGTTGTCTTCTTATCAATCCATGTACCATTCTCTAATCTCTGCCATTGGAAAATCACCGAGGTATAAGATTCGCCGGGGACAGCGGTAGCCATCAAGTCAATGGAGGAGCCTTCTTCCACGGTCTTATCTCCGATCGGAGCGATCGCGAGAGCTCCCGTGCCGCTAACTTCTGAGATCAAGCCGACACTATCCGCGAATATACCCGCATTCTCAACCGTAGTATTGACTAGCTTGGCTTGTTCATCGGCCGACGACAAGATCAGCACGCCCTCATTCTTGATCTCACCTAACCGGTTCGTGCCGGAGAGAGCCAGTTCCGCTTTCGCCTCCGGGGTAACAGTCAGCGTAGGAGCTGTCACGTTCGTCAATTGAATGGTAGCGGTATCTTTAGCGGCAGTCTCATTTGATATCATGATATCCCCTACTATCGCGTTCTCTATTACAGAATCCTGTTGATTGATCCTGACAGAGTCTAGCTTTACGGCTTCCGCCACGATCTTCAGATCCGTGAGGACAGATGGCACGGACAAGGTACCCTTGGCCTTGTCATACGTATATCCCTTTACGTTTACCTCAACACTATCGGGCAGTTCGTAACCCTCCAGCGCCAGTAAGGTAAGGTTCAGCGTACTATTTCTCTGGATGGATTTGACGGTATCCGCCAATGAGATGTTCTTCAAGTCGTATGTTATCGTATAAGAATCCTTGATACTGGGATCGTATTCCTCTATGTTCTTGAATTTACCCCAGAAATCATTATTCTTATAGACATCCAAGCAGCCTTCCGGGACCAATATCTTACAAGTCAAGGTATCTACGCTTTTAAGCGTTTCGACATCAATTCCCGGCATTAACGGTGACGAGAGTTTTATTGTCCGTAGATTGACGCAATTCCTTATTGACGAACCCATACCTTTCACTGAGGCCGGCACCGTCAACGAATCCAAGGAACTCCCGAAAGAATGCTGTATCTTCGTCACCGCATAATCTATTCCCCCCACGGTAAGGAGAGAAGGGATAATGGCATTACTTCCCCCTTTATAGTTAGAAAGCGTAGCTTCCGCATTGGCCTTATCTAACTCATAGGTATTGACTCCCTCTTTATATTCCTCATATCCATCTATTGTTATTTGCAGATCACCAAACAACGCTGGTACTTGAATCTTTTGTTCTTGGTCATTAATTTTCAGAAAGTCCGGTCTACAATACTCTCCTGTCTCTATAGATCTGCAACTTACGCTAAACCGAAGCGGCGTTCCATCTTTGCTTCGAACGGTTACATTTACGTCCTCTCCGTATTTTACTGATTCCGGCCCATCAAAACTTACATTCTTAGATTGATAAGTAATCTTCAAATCATTGGATGGAGCTACTCCCTCATCAGACTCAGAGATATTAGCCTCTTGTACCGGAAGACCTGAATAAGCCTTATAAACCTTACCGGCCCCCTTAGGAACAATAATTTTCAAGTTATCCTTGTCAACAGCATCAAACAAATAACTTGCTATACCAACAGGAATATATCCTTTAAATGTGATGGAAGCCAGGGACTTCGGGAGCACATTTCCAAAATACATAAACTCCTTGACCCTATATTTAGAGCCATTCAACGTCACAGAGTCCGGCACAATCAGGTTCTTGGTTGTACTCGGGACATCGTTTATACAGGCTGTTTTGCCATCACGATCAAGACTGTAGGCATATCCTCCTATCACGGCAGTACCATATCCTGTGACATGTATAACTACATCCCCTGTCACATTGGATATCTTGTAGAACTTAGGTTCCTTCTTATCTTCCTCCAAATGCCCCTGTGAATTTTCCATAGAGACACTATAGTTCATAGGATTCCCATACGATTCGTATTTAGGTTTTAACCTAAAGGTGAACGTCTCGCCATGTCCAACCTCCGCCGGACCTTCCACAAGCTCCATGTTCTTAAGATCATAGGTGATCTTGTGCATCACTTTCGCGTTCTCTTGCCCACTGGCAATCCACGTTCCACTACATAAGAAAGCCATCACCAACAGTGACAGTCTTAAACTAATTTTTTGTAAATCTAGTTTCATAAGCTAATATTTATAATGAACAATCGTTTTAACATTCGTTCACGGGTATGCTCATAGCTTCCCGTCTATGACCGGTGATAGAGCCTAGGCTATGATCCATGAGAGAGCCTCGTCTATGAGGGCTGATAAAGCCTAGGCTCTCACCCCTCATAGATAAGGCTCTCTGCCTTATCAGATCTCGTCCGGGCTTTCGCTATCGCCTCCGCCTCCGGCACCTACCGTCAGGAGGATGGGGAACTTATAGGTACGGGGATCCTTCACCAGGCCGTAATTCGCTCCCGCTTGCGTAGTGACGCTCAGCCAGTACTGCCCCTCGGCGAGTTGCGGGATCTGGATAATTATCTCGCTCTTGGTGTTACGTACGATAAGGGAGACTTTCGTTGGCGTGGCGCCCTCCTCGTCCTTGGTGAAGTAGACGCCTACAGATGGAGCATCCCCCTTGATAAGCAGCGTGCTGCCGAAGATGATGGCCGGGGCGTTCGGAGTGATATGGAGGTTCTTCTCGTTCGTGGTGGAATCCGTGAGGCTCTCGATCATCGGGCCCACAGTAGCTACGTCGGCGTTCACGTAGATGTTTTCTAGCGCCTTCAGGAGGGTGGCGCTGGGGGTGAACATTACGGTGATCTTATTCTCCGTAGAGCGGAAGTCTGATTTCTTTCCGTCGAACGAGCCGTTGATAGTGAGCAGCCATTGCCCGAACTTGTTCACCACGCAACGGCCTTGGGCGAGGGCCTCGATCATCTCGTCGTAGGAGAGGTCGAGGATGTTGGTGATCGTCTCCGGGCGGTACTCGGTGCGTTTCTTCACAATGCGGTTCGAGATGTCTGACGTTCGCGTGGTTCCGGTAATGCGGATCTTTCCGGTGAAATCGCCGGTTTTCTCGGTTAACACGTTGTCGTACAGATCTACGGTCAAGATGGTCTTTTCTTCTGCCATGATGTTTTTTGTCTTTAATGCCCCGTGGTAGTGGAGCGTTACCTTTTAATAATGTTTATCACCCTTATTCGCGAAATAAGGGGAGGAGATATCGCCCGTCCAACATAAACTAAAAAAAACGCATAACCACTATTTTTAACCGCATATCCACGATATATGCGCAATAAGCATAAATTTGGATTAGTTAGAGGATACGATGCCTGTATCCCCTTCAATTCCTATTTCTTAATAAATAGATAAAAGTGATTGTTTATCAATAATATTTTTTACATTTGCCAAGCCTTCTGTTGAAAATAGCCTATTATAGGTAATTTTTATGCTGAGTAGGCTATTCCCCTTATTTCGCGAATAAGGGCATCATCCAGCCGCCAAAAGCAAATCCACCTCTTCCGTCACCCTAGCGTTCGCACGATTCAATTCCGACTGTTCCAAAGAGGCCAGATAAAAACGTGTTGTTTTTTCCGAGGTATGCCCCAGCGCTTGGCTAATGATCGATAAAGGGACTTGTTTCCGCAAGGCGTTCGTTGCCCATGTATGGCGGAAAACATACGAGGTCAGATGAATGGGACGAGATAGCGCACGACCGATCTTCTTCAACGAGTTATTATACGAACGCAGTATCGCCTTGTATTCCTCATGCCCTACCTCTCTACCCGGAGATAAAATAGGGAAAAGGTACGGGGAAGAAGCGTCCGCATACTTATTAATCAACCGCCGCATCCCCGCTGTTATCCCGACACGGATTAAGGTCCCCGTCTTCTTACGCCGATATACGATTTCCTCGCCATACAGGTTCGCCGTAGTCAAGCGAGCCATATCCGTGAAAGGCATGCCGCAAGATAAATAGGCGAACGTACAATAGTCGATCACGCACGCCAAATCCGGCTCCTCAGACTTCAAGGTCACGATCTCCCGGAGCGACTCGTTTCCCAACGCCCTAGATCCGGCTCTTTCCCGCTTCAAGTTCAAGTACGCGAAAGGCGATACGACGCAAGCCGGCAACATACCATCCCGACAAGCTTGGTTATAAATCGAGCGAAAGTTGCTGAGGTATGTATTCACGGTATTCACTCGCAAGCCGGCGGATTGCAGATAAGCGACAAAACGGCTTATTAAGCCCGGGGTTATCTCCGGGAAAAGAAGGTTTCTCCTACCCAGAAAGGCGCAGATCCAATTACGGGTCGTCCTATATAAATCGGCGGTGTTATGTTTCCCCGCTAAACGTTTCTCCCGGATGCGTTCGGTGGCATAGGTATAAAATGTGATACCCGCCTTGCCCAAGCGGTTATTCTTTCTTTTGCTCATATCTCCTTTTTTGATGATTAAACGTATTATTATCTACCATCAAAAATAGCATAAAAACAAAATCAAGCCAAGTCCATCTCGGGCTCGTGAATCAAGTCGGTCATCACGTAGAAGTCGGCGTAGCCCTTGTTAGCTTTATACTCCGGATAAATAAGTAGCTACGGGGAATCTTTATAGATTAATGTTATCCAACTTAAAAGAGGAAGGGATTATCCCACATAAGTCGGAGACAATCCCTTTCTGCCGGAATAAAGTACTTTTAGAAAGATACGTCTACAGGGACGACCTCACTATAATTAACCTTACCGTTTGTCGTTACACCAACACGGATATACATCTTATTTCCGTTTCCTTTCATGATGGCCTGCTTATCCTTATTGTTGAAACTCGCACTTTCACTTAAGCCGATCTCTTGGGTTAATACCGTATTTAGGATATCCTTATCGGACACGTTCGTATAGTCAACAGTCACCAATTCCTCCGAGTTACCGGACATCTTATCGATATAAGGGCTGATATGCCAAGCCAAAAAAGCATTCTCTATCTTATAGTCATCCTTGCTACGAGTGATCGTATAGGATACCTTCAACTTCTTGTTCTCGAATACGGCGTTGTTTACATCGATTCGGGCGTAAGGAATCACCTTGATATCTTGATCCGTCAGTCCACCGGCGTTCAGATCAACCACCATCGTATCCACCGGATAGAAATTAGTCTGCTCCAGCGTCAAGATATATTGCTTACTGAACATCCACGAGTTCTCGTAAGTCCCATCGATCTTGGGATACGTGATAACCGGAAGCTGCGAGTAATCATCACCCGTAGAATAATAACGGTCACGCTCATACATACGTATCTGGATACTGCTGGTACCCTGTACCGGCATCGGGACAACCTCGGAGGTTTCCGCATCGATAAAGCGGCCTTTGATACCGGAATTAGGCTCATCATAATTATCATCCTCACAGGAGGCAAAGAGGCAAGAAGCCGCCAAGACAATCGCTATATTATATATGATCTTTTTCATGATTCTTTTTCCTTTCATTAATTAGAAACCGGGATTATTAGGAGCCAACATCGGGTTGCTACCCATATCGCTATCCTTGATCTTTATGTAATAGTTACGTTCCAAGAATACCTTATTAGGTTTCGGAGCCTTACCAGTCGTAAAGATATATTTACCTTCCCCCCAGATATACCATGGATAAAGCGCCATGGTCGGGAAATCGGCCAGTTTGATATGCGCGATATGCCAACGCTTTAAATCCCAATGACGATGATTCTCATACGCCAACTCTACGCAACGCTCATTACGGATACGATCCAATGAAACCTCCCCGGCAGAAAGCGTACGGATGCCCGCTCTCTCACGAACCATATTCAATGCAGTAGCGGCATCGCCCGTCTTGCCTAATTCCATAGCGGCTTCCGCCTTGTTCAAATACATCTCGGCCAGACGGAACACCGGCCATGGAGCATCTGATTTATTCCCGGAGATATCCGTCACTCCCTCGTCTGAGAACTTCTTCGTGTAGAAGCCGGTCTTTCCAACATCCCCGGTATCCCACACGCCATCCTTACCTAAGATCTTCATTTGGTTACCTTCCTCACCATAATACTCGTTCACGTTATTGCTGGTGATAAAACGGGCATCCCCAGATTTAGAGGCATCGTAAATACCCCGACGAATCTCGACGATCCCTCCCCTACATTCATCCATCGGTAAATAGAAAGTCGCCCGAAGACGTGGGTCCTTGTCCTTAAATAGATCCAATGGAGAGTCATATTTGATATAATTGCCGGAAGCATCCTTCAATTTCAAGGTACCGTCTGAACCATCTTTATATTCAAAAGCCTCTATTAAATCGAGTGTGGGATTCTGTCCGCAGCCATAGCCATTCTGCACGAAGCTAAACGGCACATTCAATAAATCCCAAGAATGGCCTAGATCGGTAGCCAGAAACTCTTTCCAGAAGATAAACTCCGAACATCCTCTTTTCTCCAGAAACATATTCCGGAAGTTCTCCACCCGGTCCGCATACTGGTTGTAAAGCGTATATTTACCCGAGTTAATCACTTTATCCGCCGCCTCGATCGATTTCGCCCAATATGCGTTAGCGTCATCGCTATTCACGCCAACGATACCGTTCAATTGCACTTTGCCGTATTTAGCGATCGATGCCGCATACAATGCCGCACGAGATTGCAACGCATAAGCCGCATATCGAGTGGCACGGGTTCTTTCCACAGATTCACGGGTCTCCGGTAATTCCAAAGCGGACTCGTCTAATTCAGTTAGAATAAAATCCCAGACTTCTTGCTCCTTATCACGGGAAACTTGTAAGCCATACAAGTCTTCCGGACCGGTATATTGCTGTACTTCTGTCACGATAGGAACGCCTCCGTAGCGTTTTACCAGATTAAAATAATGGAACGCACGAATAAAACGAGCCTCGGCGATCAATTGCTGCCGTTTGCTTTCCGGCATCTCGGCCACATTCAGCTCTTGCAATACCAGATTCGTCGCTCGAACAGCCTTAAAACCGTCCTCCCACAGACCAAACCACTCATCATTGAAATTCGCACGGGCAACGTCACCCGTACCAAGATCCCCAGCTTGGTAAGCTCCTGTACCCTCATCCGAAGCGGTCACTAAGCTGACATTCCGAACATCCCATCCCTCAAAATAAGTGGAGTTATGTTCCATCTGCATCTGGTTATACAATCTAGAGAACACTCCTGTTATCAGATTATCATCCTTCCAAACTTCCTCGTCCGGCAAACGGTCGGTCACAGGAACATCCAAATCACAGGAAGAAAGTAATAAGGAAGCGCAACACAAGGAATAAATTATAGTTCTTCTCATCTTCATTTTTCTTTTAAATCCTATTAGAAACTAACGTTAACACCGAATGAATATACTTTCAATTGTGGATAATAGAAACTTTGCCAACCTTCTATTGCCTCTGGATCTGTATATTTGACATTCGTAATTGTCAAGGGGTTATACGCATTAGCATATACGCGCAAATGCTCAATACCCACCTTGCTTAAAAGATTCTTGGGTATGGTATACCCAATCTCAATAGATTTCAAGCGAACATAGTACGCATCAGTCGTCCAATAGGTGGATTTTTTCGAGTTATTATCATTACCCTCAATACGTAAAGAGGGGAATTTGCCCGGTACCCACTCACTATCCGGATCATTATAATCCGCCTTATGCCAACTATCCATCCATACACGGAAACCATTTCCCTCGCCCGGTCCACGGAAAGGACTGGTCAAGGCATTCAATACCTGCGTATAGTTCGAGGCTCCTTGAAATAAGATATTCACATCAAAGCCTTTCCAATCCGCAGCTAATGTCAGCCCGAAATTTAAGTCAGGGAAAGTTCCTTTACCTATCACTTTCTCATCATTCGCATCAATCAAGCCATCTCCATTCAGATCCTTATATTTAATATCACCTGGACGTAACGATGAATTACCTTTACCATCTTGGATCGGTGAATTATAGATCTCATCATAAGACTGGAACTGACCGATATGTTCATACCCCCAAGTAACATTTTTCCAACGATATGCGCCATTGTCTCTCCAATTCTTATATTGATTCAGTGGTAATGCCTGCTCCTTATACAAATCCTTTTCACGAGCATAAGCCACATTTCCTTTGATCTGTAAATTCACGTTCCCGATCCGTTGGACAGTACCTAAAGACAATTCAAAACCACGATTATCACTACTATTCAAATTCTCCTGCGGCAAAGGGATACCAGAGGTAGTTGGTAAAGAAGTGTTACGTGTCGCCGGATATCCTGTCGTCTTGCGATAGAAGTAATCGAACTCAAAACTAAGCTTACCGCCCCAGAAAGAGCCATCCAAACCAACATTCGTAGTCATTACCTTATACCAAGTAATATTCGGATTCGCCAAATTCGCTTCTTTCATACCATTCGTAATCGAAGCCGAAGAGTTTCCTGCGCCTCCCAATATAAATCGATCCTCAAATTGCCATCCACTGACGAACTGACTAGCGTTTAGTTGGCTATCATTACCAATGCTTCCCCATGAGGCACGTAGTTTCAAATTATCCATCTGAGGTACCAAGTCTTTCATAAATTGCTCTTCAGAAATACGCCAGCCAGCAGATACGGCAGGGAAAAATCCCCAACGTTTATCCGGAGCCGTCTTATAAGAGCCATCATAACGAAAACTGAACTCAGCCATATATTTACCCGCATAGACATAATTCAAGCGGCCTACTAAACCGCCATATTTATAGACCGCAGAGTTTCCTTCATTATACATATTATCCACGTCACCTCTATCTAGCTCAGGTATAGCCGATGTTGTCGAATAATAACGTCTAGCCATGAACCAGTTCGTATTCGTCTCTTTCCACTCCCATAAAGCCAGAGCTTCCACATCGTGCAAATCATTGAATGTATTCTTGTAGTTCAATGAGTATTGCTGGGTAGTCTTATAATAAGGTTGAGTTTTCTCCATCAACTCTCCCTTCGCGACCTTCGTTATCGGGTTATACGTATCTTGAACCGAATCGTAGGTATAGAACGTACAGGCCGTCTTCATCTCTTTCTGAGCCAAGTTGGTATAATCATAGGCGAAGAAAGCACGGGCTTTTAGTCCTTTAAAGATCTCATAATTCAAAGCTAATTGACCGTTAAACTCGACATTGCGCTTATCCTTGAAGCCTGTAGCGTCACGATCGAGCATGGCTACCGGGTTCAATTCATTATTGTCCGAATTATAGTAGTAGTTTTTATTATTATTGGCATAGACAGGGACATTCGGAGCGTTCGACTTAATCGCTGTAAATAACTCGATACCTTCATCGCCCGTCCAATACGGATATTTATAATCATCGATATGACCGCCTAGGCCCACTTCTGCGTTCAATTTGCTGGTGATCTCAGCCGTAATATTTGAGCGGAAATTATAGCGCTTAAACTCTTGGGTAGATTTTAAGATACTCTCTTGATCCAAATATCCTAACGAGAAGAAATAGCGGATCTTCTCAGAACCTCCATTGATATTCAAGTTATGCTGTTGTTTCGGGGCAACCTTGCGGACCGTTTCCGCATACCAGTCGGTGGACGGATAATTGATTGGGTCCGAACCTGTACGGTATTTCTCGACCTCTTCATCCGTAAAACGCTTGGATTGTCCGGCGTTCATCAACGCTTGATTACGGTAATAGGCATATTCATACGCATTCATCATCTCAAGGTTCTTTACCGGAGATTGCAAACCGATAGAATAGCTATAGTTAATTTTAGGGCGGCTCATCTCACCTTTTTTCGTCTCAATAATGATGACACCATTCACTCCTTTGAAACCGTACACAGCGGCGGAGGCATCTTTCAAGACGTTCATAGAAGCGATCTCATTCGGATCGATCTGGGTAAACGGACGTTCCACTCCATCCACAATAACTAACGGCTCTCCAAAACCACGGATATTAAATCGATCCGAGCTATCGACACCTGGCTCACCCGTAGACTCTTGATAGCGTACACCCGGGATCTTACCGATCAAGTTTGCCTTCATATTCGGTTGGCTAACCTTTGCCAGTTCCTCGCCCTTCAAGGAGGCGACAGCTCCGGTTAAGGTCGCTTTCTTTTGCGTACCATAACCGACCACTACGACCTCATCCAATTTTTGAGTATCTTCCGCTAATTTAATATCGACCCGAGTCTGCCCTTTTATAGCGATCTCTTGAGGGCGATAGCCAATATAAGTAATTTCCAAAATGGCATTGTTAGGCACTTCCAGCAAGAAATTACCATCCATATCCGTAATTGTACCGTTGGTGGTACCCTTTACGGATACATTCGCTCCGATAACTGGCATCCCTAGATCATCTACCACCGTCCCCTGCACTTTCCTTGTTTGCTGGGCTACATTCACTCGCTTTTCAGCGGATAGGGCGATTTGGTTGTTTTTAATAACATACGATATACCCATCTGATCGGCGATCAAATTAAGTACATTCTCGATATCGCTATCTTTTACGTTTACCGTAACCCGTTTCTCCATCGGAATCGAGTTTTCATTATAAAAGAAACGATAATCACTGATCCTTTCGATCTCTTTAATAACTTCACGAACAGGTTGTTGTTTCACAGATAAAGTTATCTGCGCAAAAGTGGCGTCCGTATAAGCAAATAGGAAGCCACACAATAAGATTGTTCGTACCGTTTGTTTAATTTTACGCATTTTCCACGTGTTTTTAATAGTATAATTTACACAATATGATACGCTTCCACTCTTTTTCGCAGAGTGGACTATTCACAAAAACATATCAAAAGTTAACGATTGATTTAGCTATACAAGCCCGACATTTGTTATCTCAAGTCCTTCGTCATAGGCATTACTTTTTTTCATCAATAATAATAGTATCTCCTTTTGATGTATATATAATAGGCGATGTCAAACTGATTAGTTCGATAATATTATCCAAGCTATTATTGGTTATCACTCCCGTGAATCGTAATGCTTTAACCTTCTCACTCTTAAATACTACTTGGATATTATACATCCGGTTTAACAATACGGCGATCTCGCTTAAAGCCTCATCATTAAAAGCCAACTCATTATTCCGCCATAGACAGGCCCTATATGCGTCATTCAGTGTGGATTTTTTCAGTTGCCCCTTGTTTTTCAAGTAAGTAACCGCTTGATCCGGTAATAAGAACGCCTCGTCTCGTCCGACACTCGTTTTTACTTTTCCTTGAAACAAGGTGACCACGGCTTGATTATCTTCTTCGTAAGCCTTTACATTAAAAGAAGTGCCCAACGCCTCTACCGCTAAATCGCCCGCTTGTACGACAAAACGATTGAGACTATCTTTCGCTACCTCAAAATAAGCCTCTCCATCCAAGGATATGATGCGTTCTCCATCTCCATATAGGTTTGTGTACTTGATTTCTGAGTCTGAGTTCAGCCAAACCTTGGAACCATCCGGTAAGACAACGCTCGCTTTCTGTCCTTTAGCAGCAAAGACCAGATAGTCTTTTTCCACACCAACCGACCGTGAATACCTTGTCAGCAGATGTCCTCCCAAACCGGCACAGATCACCAACAAACCAATAGCCGCATAACGCATGATATTCCGAAGAGAAAAACGCCCAACGTCCTTCTTCTCGACCGCTACGCTCTCAATACGACTTTGTATTTTCCGGAACATTCGCTCCTTCAAATCCGTAGGAATAGAACTGTTAGACGCAATTTCCCATTTCCGCTGGATATAGTTCCTTAATTCATCCCGGGAAACATCGCTCTTGAACCAATCCACCAGAATCCGTTCCTCGTCATGAGTAGTCTCTCCTTTCAAGAAACGTTCTAATAATATGATATATTCACTCTTTTCCATACGCTTTACATGATTATATACTCTTTGCCCGAAGCGACTACTTACAAGCAAAGCGTTTTTTTTCGCATTTAATATTCATTAACAACAAAAGATAAGAGCCAAAGCAAGATCCCTTCTTCCGCCAAATACTTCCTTAAAAACTGAAGAGAGCGGTAAATCTGGGCTTCAACGGTTCTTTCGGAGATAGACAGACGTTGTGCGATTTCCTTCGTCGATAAGTGTTCTTTACGACTAAGCAAAAAGATTTCCCGACGGGATACCGGTAATTTATCGATAAGATAATCAATATATTGTCCTATCGAATTTACCGTAATATCTTCTTCGACTTTTGAAGTGTCCCGTTCATCCCAATCTGCTTCTAAGGATTTCATATATAGCTCCGCATGGAAAAGGGAATCCCACTCGTCATACACTAAATTACGGGCAATCGTGAAAATATAGGAATCAAAATTCTTATCTATATCCAGTGAATCTCTCTTTTCCCAGATCCTAACGAAGACTTCCTGCGTCAAGTCCTCCGCCTCTAACCTGTTATACAATAAGGAATAGATAAAATTATAGATATGAGCGCTATACGATTCATATACAGACTGAAACGCCAGCATATTTCCTTCCTGCAGCCGAGAGATTATTTCCTTTGTTACTTTCATTTCTCAGAATTTGAAACTCTATCCTTATCATAACATTTACAGATAGTTACAGAGAATATTTCTTACAAAAACGACTAGTTTAAACGATCGTCTAGATTCGTCACAAAAATATATATTTTTCTCTGACCTACAATATTCAAAGCTTTCATTTATCTTCTTTCTTTTCATGTAGTTAGCTCTTCATAATGAAGCATATTCAATATTAAAAAAAACGGTTGATTTAGACGATCGTTTTAATCATTCATTTTCATTGTATGATAACAAAATAAGAGGCTTCCCTCACCACTATGAGACAGCCTCTTACCTCTAGGAGAAATAAATATATTATCTCCGATCTCCCTACCTTACTTTTTTAATCCTGTTGCTTCCAACCAGACATTTGCCATTAACTGACGGCCCGGTAAATCGGGGTGTACACCATCCGCTCCCCAATAACGAGCTGGAGCTAATTTTAACGCAGCGTCGAATGCCGCTTGGTAGGGAACAAATATCGCATTAAACTCATCGGCTAGTTTTTTCAACGATGCCCTGTAACCATCAAACTCCGGGAACCATTTGGCATCATCAATGGCGGATCCGCCACGTAAAGCGAAAGGCTCTCCTAGCACTAGTTGGACATTGGGAAGTTTTTCCTTCGTATAATGTAGCAGATCTTGTAAATCCCTTTCATAAATCCCTAATGATCCTTTATAATTTCCCATCAATATATGCCAGAAGTCATTTACTCCAATCAAGATACTTAGCACATCCGGCTGAATAGCCAAGGTATCCAGTTCCCAACGATCTCGTAACTGATATACCTTATTGCCCCCTACACCACGGTTATATATCTTCAATTGCTTATCAGGATAATCACTCAATAAGGTTGAGGCGGCAAATAAGGCATATCCCATACCCATTTGCTCGGGTGTATTACATTGGTTACAGTCATATTTTCGAAACATATCCGTTATCGAATCACCTTGAAAAAGAATCACACTATCCTTTTCCAATTTAATCTTCGGAGATACATTTCCATTTTGTTTACTCACTACTGCCTTCGCCAATTCCGACATGGTTAACATTCCTAAGCCCGCAAAAGCCCCCTTTCTCAAAAAATCCCTTCTTGTGTTCATCATTCTAAATATTAAGATTCATTCTTCTTAATATATACGACTCATTCACTCAATTCACTTACAGAGACAGTCTTTTTAACATAAAAAGAGGCTATCTCACTTTTTCGGAGATAGCCTCTTTCTACTGGAATAAAGTTCTTTTAGAAAGATATGTCTACAGGTTGGATATGCATAGCGGCACCACCATCTGAAGCGAGCGGTACTGTTATTTTATCCTTTGCGGTAACAGTTAAAGTTTCTTTGATAAGATGATTAGGATTGGTATCCGTGTCTCTCGCATCTTTATAAAGAGTTACTTTATAATCTCCTTTACCGAGGAAATCCAAGGCTATTTCCACATCACGGGCTTGACTATTGTTGATCGCTCCAACGTACCAATCGTCCCCATGCCTACGTGCGACCGCTACATACTCATTGACAGAGGCATCCGGTACGACCGTTTTGTCCCAAGTAGTCGGTACGGTTTGTAAGAACTCGAATCCCGGCTGGCCTTCGTAAGCTTCCGGAGTATCGCAGATCATTCCCAAATAACTCTCCAATACGACATACATCGCTAGCATATGGCAGCGAGTACTAGTGACATAAGGGTTACTTTGTTGTATCTTAAACTTGTCTTTCGGAAGAGCCCGAAACCCGCCTAAATGATAATCGGCAGCTCCAGCCAATAAACGGGTAAAAGGCATAGATATATCATGATCCGCAGTCGTGACCATACATCCTTTGAAATTCTCATAATTGAGCGTCCCTTCCCGGGTAAATTCATTCGGATAGGTCCGATGTAATCCAGATGGCTTACTGGAACCATGGAACTGCACGAACAAATGATGTTTAGCCGCCTTTGCCAAGAACTCTTCTTGAATACGTATCATCTCTTGATCGTCACGATCCATGAAATCAATCATCATACCTACTACCCCCCACTTTTCAAATAAGGCAAAAGCCTCGTCAATCTTCGCATATAAAGGTTTCCAATTCGTCCATAAATGGATTTGAACACCTTGGCTTTTCGCATAATCGCAAATCTCTTGCATATTCAAGCTAGACACAGGTTTCGTAATGTCCGAATTTTCCCCGGGAAACCCGAACCATGTTCCATCATCTGTATACCAAGGCTGTTCCGCATATCCATATATTGAATGGAAATCCAAACCATTGCGGGCAGCGAAATCTATATAATATTTATTGGTCGGGAAATTATTACCCCCCAAAAAGGTCGTATCTGGTGTTACGTTCCCATTCCACCAAGTAAAAGTTGTCTTGCCGGGTTTGATCCATGAGGTATCCTCTATTTTACACGGCTCATTGAGGTTTGTCAATAAATCAGACTCTATCAAGGCTCCTACCCGGTCACTGATCATGAAAACACGCCATGGAGACTGATGCGGAAGACTCGCCTCCACTTTTATCTGTTCTTGATTAAGCTTAGGTGATAACTTACCTTGTAAACACCCATTTTCTTTCCACAGATACATTCCGGCATAATCCCTGACAGCCGCTTCCGTAATAGCCATAAAAATATGGTTCGGATATTCGAACAACGCAGGCATATCCATTAAATTCCGCTCTTTTATTTCCTCATATTTCACATGTGAATATGTGGCCTCGTGCGAGGTTTGATAAGAAGGTAAATACATACCCAAGAATTTAGGATTATCCACTACGTTAAATGCCGTATTCTCATCGTACATAACATACGATTTCCAATTCGGTTGCTCTGGAAATTCATAACGGAAAGCGATACCGTCATTAAATGCCCGAACCACAAGATTGATCTTCCGAAAAGGAGCGGCCGTTTCCTCTAGGGGAATAACTACCTCCTTCGACAAGCTATGGACTGTTTTCGACTTACCGACAATTAACTCGTATGTTTCCTCTTTTGTACTGAAAACCGGTTTGTTCATCTTAAGCCCTTCTCCAAAAGCCCCGTTATCGAAAACGAGGCTTAAGGGAGAGTTTTGCACCAATGCCTGCTTTTGATATTGAATATCATAAACCGGATGTTCTCGCTCAAGTGTCAATGAGAACTTCAACTTGCCGTTTGGAGAGGTAAGTTGCACGTTTTTACGTGCAAACAACGATAGATTCCCAATAACAAGGAAAAAGATCATTGAATAAATTGTTACTTTCTTCATATATTCAAATTAAGATTATTCATACGCCGGATTTTGCTTTAAATTCGGATTTGCGTCAACCGCTTCTTGTGGGATCGGGAACAGACTCCGGAAATCCCCGTTTGGTTTGTGAGAAAGCCATTCGGCTTTAGTGAAATGACCAAAACGAATCATGTCACGTCTACGCATTGTCTCACCTACGAACTCCCAACCTAACTCATCGTAGAAACGCCCAAATTGCTCCGGATAACTTTTCCCTTGAGGAGTTAATACATAATCCGAAACTGTTCCATATACATATTTAGACGGTTGTTTCAAATCATTACCTGTCACTTTAGCCTTTTCCGGATGATTCCTGAACGCACGCTGGCGTACGGTGGTAACTAACTGGGCTGCCTCATCCGCTTTACCCGTACGCAATAAACATTCCGCTTTCATCATATAGACTTGCGCTAAGCGGAAGATCACGAAATCGTTATTCATGAAAGTCTTACATTCTTCTTGTATCTCATATTTTTGCAAGCGGAATCCATCCGCTTCTCCCGTGAAAATACCATCGGGCATGCTATTGACAAAGACAAGAGGCTTACCCATCATATCATAAGAACCTTCCAATGGCGTGCCGTCAGCGGCATATTGTTGTCCTTGAATCCAAGTCATATCCAGGCGCTCATCATCCGGATCATAGGTATTGATGAATTGAGGTACCGCCTTATACGATCCGGGTCCCCAAGGGCTATCTTGGAGCTTATAAGTCGCTTGGTTGGCAGCGTGCAGGATCGCTTTATAAATTTCGAAACCCTGTGCGTAAACAGCGTCAAAAGGTATCACAAAGATGTTTTCCACCGAACCTTCGTTATAGACCTTGAACGGCGCAAGATAATCTGATTCCAACTGATATTGACCACTGTTCAATATATCGTTACATTCTTTTATACAAGCTTCCCATTGAGGTGTACCCGTGTAAACTTCCGCATTCAGATATACATTTGCGAGAAGAGCTTTCGCTCCCCATTTATTGAAGCGCCCATAATTAGAAGCATCTTTTTGCTCCGATAGATCATTCATGCATTCAGTTAATTCCTGCACCACGAATTTATAAATCTCCGCCCGTGGAGTTTTTTCCAGTTGTTCGGAAGTCGATGCGGAAACAAGGGGAGCATCTCCCCAGTTATCCATTACCAACCAGTAATAGTAGGCCCGTAAAGCACGGGTTTCAGCAATCAGGGAGGCTTTATTTTCTGTGCTGCTTATAGGGAAATCATCTTCAGATATAATTTCGATAGCTCTGTTCGCCAACAATATCCCTGTATAGCAGCAATTCCAATATTCATTTACATGCGCTTGATTGGTATTCCATGAATGAAGATGCATACGACTGAAAACACCGCCATCGTCCCATCCGGCTTGGTTAGCAGGCTGTACGGTCTCGTCCGTGCAGATTTCCTGTATATAGTATGTATTAAAGCCGACGAAACCTCTTAGGTTCGCATACGAGCTTCCGACAACTTTGGTCGCATCGCCTGCCTCATACTTATACGTACTTTCAGTGATCTCGGAAAAAGTTTCCTCATCCAGATTCGTGCAGGCAGTAGTGGATGTAAGCAAGCCTATACCTCCACAAAAAACACAGATATATTTAATAAATGAGTTCATGATAATCAAATTTTAAGTTAGAAAGTAAACATGGCCCCTAAAGTAAAAGAACGGGTGGACGGATATCTGTTCAGCGGATCCACACCCGGGTCTAATCCTTGCGTGTTTACCTCCGGGTCTATACCGCTGTATCCCGTAATAGTGCATAAGTTATTAGCCGTAGCATACACTCGGACTTTCTTTAAGAAACTATCTTTTAACATGAGGGTATAACCGATAGTAATATTATCGATTTTCCAGAAATCTCCATTCTCGATATAGTAACTTACGTATTGAAGCTCTTGATGATCATTCAACGGACGTTTGCCGAATACCGGATCATATGCAGTAGCCATTAAATTACCATGCGCTAAGCTGACAGGTACCTCATAATATAATCTCGGAGTATTCAATATCTGATATTTGAAAGCACCACGCATTGTGAGGTTCAAGTCAAAATTCTTGAATGTTAATGTATTATCCCAGCTTAAAAAATGTTTTGGCAAACCATTTCCAAGGACCATCTTATCCTCTTGCTGCTGTTGATCGATCGGTTTAGGATTTCCATCCTTACCTTGAATAATCCATTTACCATTCTCATCAACATCGATAGATTTGAATCCATAGAAATTACCCATTTGCTCTCCTTCTTTTACGATATGGGTATCTTGTTTGATCGTATTTCCCAGATAACCGGCATAGAAGTAACCACTTTCAACCCGGAATTGGTTGTTAGATAAGGATACGACCTCATTGCTGTTCGTTGAATAGTTGAGAGTTGTAACCCATTGAAAATTCTTCGTTTGAACAGGTATGGCACTGAGACGTATTTCCAATCCTTTATTCTTCATAGTACCTGCGTTCGCTAAAATAGTAGGATACAAATAAGGAGGTCTGGGAACATTATACTCCCATACCATATCACGAGTCGTTCTTTGATATAAATCGATGCTACCGCTCAAACGCTCATTGAAGAAACCATAGTCAAAACCAAGATTCCATTCCTCTTTTTTCTCCCATTTAAGATCCGGATTCGCATTACTCTCAGGCTGTAAAGTCGGAACCCAAGAAGAACCATTCGTTAAGAAATTATTTCCAGACGCAAGTCTGCTTAACGACGAGTAAGCCTCATTGGGAAGCGAACCTGTAATACCAAAACCTGCTCTGACTTTCAATGTACTCAAGAAGTCAACGCCTTCCATGAAATGTTCGTTAGATACATTCCAACCAACAGACATCGCAGGGAAATTACCCCATTTATGGTTAGCTCCAAATTTGGATGAGCCTTCGTGACGAATACTCACCGTAGCTAAATAACGGTTATCATAACTATAATTAGCACGAGCGAAGAAACCTATTAACTTTGACTTCTCTTTCTCAGCGTTCATAGTAGCCTCCCCTCTTTTCAACGCTGATCCTGCCCCCATATTATTATATGTATATTGATCAGACGGGAAATCCCAGTTAATCATATACTCATCCTCATAAACATTGTCTTGATAGGAATAGCCAACCAGCCCTGTAACGTTATGTAATCCGAAAGTTTCTTTATATTGCGCTGTTAACTCGATCAAATTATCTCTTGAACTCGCACTTCCCTTAGCCGCATAGCCATTTCTGTTATCCCGGATCGTAGAAATATGTTTTTTGGATTCAGAATAACCCCTTGTCTGGTTCCAAGTCGTATGCGAAACCAATGCTTTGATAAAAAACTGTTTGATAGGAGTCAGAGTGACAGAGCCGAAAGAGCGGATTTGTCTACTTTTATTTTCTCCATCACTTTCATAGATCAATGCAAGTGGATTAGCGTACTCATACATAGTAGGATGCTCGACCCAACTACCATCATCATTTCTCGGACGGTCTGTCGGGATATAGGCCAGCGCATTTCTATAGATGACATCATTGAAGCTAGATCCAGAGCCAAACGCATGATAAGTCTGTTCACGTCCCATAAGGTTAAGGTTGAACTTCAATAAATCATCCCACATACTATGATTCACCTCAATACGGGTGGTTAAGACATCATTTTTAGAACGTTTGATGATACCTTCCGCAGATTTGTAGTTAATATTGGCGATATAATTAGATTTCGTAGTCCCTCCTTTCAAGCTCGCATTTGTCACCCAAGAGAAAGGAGTTTGCATAATCTCATCCATCCAATCGGTATCATATCCATAATCCACAGCACCCGGTTTACCCTGTTTTACCAATTCCCGATATTGGGAGGCGTCCATCATATTCAATTTTTTCTTGATATGCTGAGTGGTCATATAAGCGTGCACATCCACCGTAACAGGAATTTCTCCTCTCACTTTCTTCGTAGTGATGAAAATAACGCCATTATTACCCCGGGTTCCATAAATAGCGGCGGCTGAACCATCTTTTACCACATCAATGCTAGCGATATCCTCTGGAGCGACCATGTTAAGCTCTCCGGGAACACCATCAATAATCACGAGAGGAGATGCCCCAGTCGCAATACTGCCAACACCTCTCAACATAATTTGCGTAGAACTGGCAGGGTCTCCATCAGACAGTACAACACCCAGACCCGCAACCTTACCTTGTAACAATTGGGCGGCATCTTGTACGGAACCTTGTATGAAATCCTCACTTTTTACGCTGGAAATAGATGAGGTTAATTCTCCTTTTCTTTGTGTTCCATATCCGACAACCACGACCTCTTCCAGTTTTTGAGTGTCTTCTATAAGATTAATATCAATGTTATTTTTACCGGCCGTCACTACATCCTGCGTAAGATATCCGATATAAGACACTTGCAAGCTCGCACCAGACGGGACATCGAGCGTATAATTTCCATCTATATCCGTGATCGTCCCCACTGTAGTCCCCTTTACAACAACATTCGCTCCGATAATAGCCTCACCATATTGATCTTTTACAGTTCCTGTTACCTTCGTTTTTTTATCGATCGAGGTTGAGATATCCTTTTTCAAGATAATATTTTTCCCTTGGATCTCATACGTCAGCCCTTGGCCACGCAAGATATGTTCGATTACCGCATTGACCGATTGATTCTCCGCAGATACGGATATTTTCTTCCCTGTATCCACATCCCGCAGACGAGAATACAAATGAGTAGCCACTCCTACTCTTCAGCTCATCCATCGCTTGCTTTACTGTTATATTGCTCACCTTCAAGGTTATACTCTGAGCACTAACAGTTAGATTTAAGCAAAACAAAGCTACAGCCACATAAATGACCTTTTTTACAACTTTCATAAATAGCTTAATTTTTAGTAATTTAACTTGTGATTGATGATGACCTTTCAGAGGATTGATTACATTTGTATTCCTCATCCAGATCATTTGCATAATGTAATTTGAGGATTTATGAGTCGGAGGATCTAGCCCATTCTCCGATTCCTTTTATGATCCTATTACTCCTTTTTTAATCTCCTTCCATATTCTCCATATTAAAACAATTTTAAGGTTAAACAATTATCTATCACTTCGCATAAAGCAGAATACTATCACCTTCCACTTTATATCTTACTTGATTTGTCGCAGTTATAATATCTAACACATTATAGATAGTCTGTTCTTTTCTATTGAATAACGCATAAAAGCGATTATGGGTTAACTGTTCATCCGCAATATGAATCTTCACATTATAGCTACGATTCAGTTCTTTCACAATGTCAGATAGAGGCATCTCATCGAAGAATAGTCCATCGTTTGTCCATTCCTTAGCGTTTTTCACTTCCGCTCGGCTTATAATCATTTCCCCGGTAAGTTTATTCAAGGTAACCTTCTCTGAAGGAGACAAGTAGTTTATTCCCATCTTCTTCACATAATTCTCTAGCTGAACTTTTCCTTCCAACAGATTCACGGTTACCTCTTCGTCCTCGTCATAATTCCGGAAGTTGAACTTAGTACCCAATACTTTTACATTCAACTCTTTCGTCATTACATCAAAAGGTAACTTCTCATTTTTCCTCACCTCAAAATAAGCCTCTCCATTCAGCCGAAGATGGCGGTCTTTCACCCCAAAACCTTGCGAATATACGATCTTTGAGCCAGCGTTTAACCAGACCAATGTGCTATCCGGTAAAATCAGCTTGGTCTTGGCCCCTAAAGGAGCTTCCACCAAGATATCCGCAAACTGGTTCTGTAATTGCCGCTCACCCCACCAATAGGAAATCGTAGAAGCGATCAATAATAGGATAACCGCTGCCGCACCATAAACGATTTTAGGAATATTGAATACCGTACGGCGTTTTTGCTGGGTACGAGAAACAAAACGATCGAACGCCTTATCGACATTATAGGCACAGGAATCATCGGCAGCCAAAGCAGAGAACCAAAGTTCTTGTTCTTCATGATCAGGTAATGATCGCTCGTTTTTCGTATGTGATTTCTTTTCTTCCATATAGATTAAATATCCAGCTTTTATATATAAGACAGTTATTTCTCCTCAAGGGGTAGTGAGAAACATCAATTTTTTCATTCTCACAAGGAGAAAAATGATATCAACAAGATCAGATACTTCCTCAGATCTTGATGTAGGCGGGTTAAAGCCATCTTTATGTGGTATTTAACCGTATTGACAGAAATTCCTAGCTCTGTAGCGATTTCCTCATTTTTCTTATGCTCAAAACGGCTTTTTCTAAAAACTCGTTTACATTCATCGCCTAAACTATCGATTGATTTTATGATCTCCTTCTCTAACTCCCGTTCAAGTAATATACCGAGCGGCTGTTCATCCGATTGTATCATAGCGTCCCACCCTAAGGTCTCAGACTCAATCTTCGAGAAACGAACTTCCTTCTTTTCCTTTTCTGATGAGATATGGTTATAACAGCGGTTCCGCACAGCCCGCATTAGATAAGCACGAAGAGAGCTATTTATATCTAATGTCTCACGGATTTCCCACAGATGAAATATCACATCACCAACTATAGTCTCCGCTAGAAATGGGTCGCCAACCAACTCATTGGCAAATTGACATAGTACCACATAATGACGATCATATAAATATCGATACGCACCTTGATCGCCATTCCGTAATTTCTGTACTATTGACTGTTCCTTAACATCCATCTCATCGCAAAGATGAGATTTTAAAATGAAAATTAAAAATATTATTTCTAATTATACGATCTTCCATCCACGGCTTTTTCATTTACCGCTTCGTTTAAGTGAAGCTTCTTGTAGATTTTTATATGCGCTCTGGTTTTCTGTGGAAGGATTCGGGACAAACACGTACGACTTTCATCCAAAACACGTACATGTTTTTTCAAAAAGTCGTACGTGTTTTGGATGAAAGATCATCGTGCTTTTTTGACTCTGATTTTTAGCATTTTATACACTAGACTCATCAATGGTCTTATTGTACGGAATTTGTATTGAGAACAAAGCTTTCCGGCTTAACCCAAACGGATGGGTTGCCATCTCATATACGTGCCGGTCCGCCATAACCACTCCATCGGGCCGTAGCGCAAGCCCGACAGCCAATATTGGCTAAAGGCTATCTGTATAGCCGTAAATCCAAGGCAGACCAATACACTCAAGAAAACACCCAAATGGCTCCAATCCAAGCCAAAACCGGAGAAAATAAAGACACCGGTCACGGATTGTACGATATAGTTTGTCAATCCCATACGCCCATAGCTAACCAATGGTTTCATGGCATTTTGAACTTTTACCGAGCGGTAAGCCTCTAAGACCAACACCACCCACAGATAAGCCGTCATCAGATTAATCAAGTTAGTTGTCGTAGCACCCATCCACGCATTGATAGAGACCTCACGCCAAGATGCGGCAGGTATATAAGGTTTTAGCAGATACAACAAGCCGATTAAAACAAACGCGACCAACGCCCCGTAATTCAAACGGCTACGGAACTCATCCATGCGTTGGAACAAGCGGATTCGGCCTACGATAAATCCGAGGATAAACAATCCCAAGGTCAGATAGATACGACCGCTGGCAAACTGGAAATTCATTTTTCCTACCAATCCGTCCCAAGCGTTGTTCTCAATGGTCTCGGCTAATGTCGGGACTCGCCGGGGAGCCTCAGCACGAGCCGTTACAGCCTTATATGCTACGGGAATTAGCGAGGCACCGCCCAAGAAAAGGAAAAGGGTGATTCCCACCAATAATTTAGTAGGCCATTTATACATCAATACCAATACAAAACCAAGCAACGCATACACCAACAAAATATCTACACGGACTAATAAACCATGAACAAAACCAATCACCAGCAATAGTACCAATCGCCATAAAAAACGAGCACGGAAATCAACACCTTTTTGAGCTGCCCGATCCATCTGGATAAAGAAGCTCAAACCAAACAGGCAAGAAAATATAATGAAGAACTTGCCGAACACCAAGTAATTAATAAACCACCGAAAAATCTCATCCAGCGTCCCTTCCCAAGGGAACATGGCTTGGGGAGCCATCGTCCCCATAGCGCCAAAATGCTGCATCCCATGAATCAAGCAAATACCAATCAAGGAGAAGCCGCGCAGAGCGTCGATTACCGTAATACGTCCACCGGACGAAGCAAGTGTCTTATTCATTTCCATATCCGTAATAATTTTTATTCTTATTCGTTTTTTCAAGTTTGATAACGCGAAAGTAAATGGTGGCACTAAACACCGCAATACCTCCAAACTCCAAAACGAAAACAATATACCTTATCACGAATATCCCTATGTTAATGATTCATATAGTATTGGATTACACGCAATTGTTGTTCCAAGGCACGCCCAATATTCCGGCAGGTGAAATCCTTGTCCATCGCCTGCTCCAAGGAAACCGGATAAGGAAGAAGTGGCAAGACTGCCAGAAACCCGGATTTATTAAGCGCCTCTACCTCCTCTACGGAACCACCCATTACGATAACCGGGATACCCTGTCTCATGCCTGCCTGCAATACTCCGCATGGGGTCTTTCCCATGCAAGTCTGTTTATCCAGTTTACCTTCTCCCGTAATAATTAGATCCGCCCCCCGTATACATTCATCAAAACGCAAGGCATCCAGAACCATCCGGATACCGGGTTTAAGTTCAGCCTTTAGGAAAGCGACAAATCCTCCACCTAAACCACCTGCGGCTCCCACACCCGGAATGTCGTCTATCTTTATTCGTCCCGTTCTTTTTATGACTTCCGCAAAATTTCGCAAGCCCTCATCCAGCAAACGGACCATAGCGTCGTCCGCTCCCTTTTGGCGGGCAAAGACATACGCCGCCCCTTTCTCACCATAAAAAGGGTTATTCACATCGCAGGCTATGGTAAATGAAGTTTCCCGCAATTGCGATAATGCCCTTGAGCAATCTATCTCATAAATCTGATTAAGGATCTGCCCACCCAATCCCAGCTCATTCCCTTTTCTATCAAGAAAACGAAAACCCAAGGCCTGCAACATACCGGTTCCTCCGTCATTCGTTGCGCTTCCCCCTATTCCTATCAAGAAATCCCGGCAACCACGATCCATAGCGTCTTTTATCAACTCACCGGTTCCATACGTCGTTGTTCTCAAGGGATTACGTTCCGACACAGGCACTAACGTAAGGCCACTCGCCGTCGCCATCTCGATAACCGCCGTACGATTATCTCCCAGTATCCCATAAGTGGCCTCGACCGGCCTCATCAACGGATCATGTACGACACAAGATACGACTTCTCCACCCATCGCCGTAATCAAAGTCTCCACGGTACCTTCTCCCCCATCCCCAACCGGGATTTTCACGACCTCGCAATCCGGAAAAACCTTATGGATCGCCAACTCGGCACATTCAGCCACTTCAATAGAAGATACTGAGCCTTTAAATGAATCGGAAGCAACAACAATTTTTCTCATTTAATCTCCTTTTTACACATATAATAAAATAAATCAATTCCTTCAAGATGTCCCAATATATAGATTTTAAATCAAATGAAGTACTACTTACTTGAGTAGAGAAGATATACTTCATTGGCAAAGTAAGCTATCTCCTGTGACAAAATAAGTATATCTCCTGCGACAAAAAAACTAAAAGTGACATTTTAATGCGGTTACCCTTCATAGTCTTTCAAGAATTTGTCTAATAGTATTCAAATTTTTATTTTTGCATTTATTATAATACAATTATACATTATGAAACAAAAATTGAACATTACTACATTCTTACTGTTTTGGTGCATCACCGCTTTATGGTCTATCCCACGTCCCGAATATCCCCGTCCACAATTTGAACGCATGGATTGGGTAAATTTGAACGGAGAATGGACTTGCTCATTCGATTTCGGAGGTACCGGAATGGAACGGGAGTTCTATAAATCGAACGGTTTTGACCAAAAGATCACAGTGCCTTTCTGCCCGGAAAGTAAGTTATCCGGCGTAAAATACACGGATTTCATTCAACATTTCTGGTATCAGCGTCCTATCACGATCCCACAAGAATGGAATGGAAAGAATATAAGACTTAACTTTGGAGCTGTTTATTATAAATCGGAAATATACATTGATGGAGTCTTAGCCAATCGCCATTTTGGCGGAACCTCTTCTTTCGCAGTAGATATCACCTCCTTGGTAACACCAGGAAAGACACATAGCCTAGTCGTATATGTAGAAAGTGACCTACGAAGCGCAAAACAACCGGCAGGAAAACAAAACCTACAATTTGAATCCTACGCCTGTAATTATACCCGGACCACAGGTATTTGGCAAACGGTTTGGATGGAGGCTGTCCATCCGGAAGGATTGCAATCCGTGCAGTTGCTGACAGATATAGACCAACAACAATTGGTTGTGCGTCCTCGTTTCTATAAAGAACTAGGAGGTAAATTGCAAGTAACCGTAAAAGACAACGGTAAAATAGTAGCCAGCCAAACCATTACGGCAAGCTCCTTATCTTCTGCTATTCTACCCATCAAGAAAATGAAAACATGGAGTCCGGAAAACCCTTTTCTGTACGACTTGGAATACAAAGTAATAGATAAGAACGGGAAGGTAGTAGATGAGGTAAGAAGCTATACAGGTATGCGTAAGGTACATATCGAAGGCAATAAGATTTATCTGAACAACAAACCTTATTACCAACGCTTGGTACTTGATCAAGGATTCTATCCCGATGGAATTTGGACGGCTCCTAGCGACGAGGCGTTAAAGCATGACATCGAACTCTCCATGGCGGCCGGCTTTAATGGTGCCCGCCTCCATCAGAAAGTATTCGAGGAACGTTTCTATTATTGGGCGGATAAGATGGGCTATCTTACATGGGGGGAAGCTTCCAGTTGGGGAATGGATTGCAATGATACGGAAACCGCCCGGAATTTCATAACTGAATGGACCGAAATCGTAGAACGTGACCGTAACCATCCTTCCCTTCTTATCTGGACACCTACAAACGAGGAGTTCTGGCCTGATCGCATACAATATCCGCGCCTGATGCACGACCTGTATAACCTAACGAAAATGATAGACCCGACGCGTCCTTTCCACGGTACCAGCGGTGGTGTACACATCGCTACCGATATCTGGACAATCCACAATTACGAGCAAAATCCGGAAGAATTGAAAAAGCAACTGTATAATGACGGTAAACTATTTGTCACCCCAAAATGGGAAATACAATTGATGCCGAAAAATATCGGTTTCAACGGCCTGAAATATACAGACCAATACCAATTCCCGGAATATAAAAAAGATATGCCTTATTTAGTTGATGAGTTTGGCGGTATAAAATGGAACCCGTCACAACAGATGGAAAGTACCCAAAATACATCTTGGGGATATGGAGAGCCCCCCCATTCTTTAGAAGAGTTTTACAAACGTTTGGAGGGCCAAGTTAACGCTGTCCTATCTCTTTCGAAGGATATCTGGGGATATTGCTATACACAGTTGACTGATGTGGAACAAGAGCAAAACGGTATCTATTATTATGACCGTACGCCAAAATTCGACATGAAGCGTATTCATGATATCTTCAGCCAAACCCCGAAGGTAGAATAACATCATGATCTTAGTACGAGGGACAGTCAATATGTAACAACCAAATTTTATCAGGGACATATCCACATGGATACGTCCCTTAATTTTTACAGATTACAGATTACATATTTATCTTTATCTCAAAAATTTAATAAATAAAATAAATAACCTTGATAAGTATCTACTTTCGTTTGGTTAATTTTGAATAGCACAACATTATTTATCAACAGATTCTCCTCGAACTCCACCACCTTCTCAATAATGACCTGCGGTTCCGTACAATCTATGCTCTAAGTTTTTTCATATTCATTTGCAATTATCACCAGCTCAAATATTTTAAGACAAAAGGGAAAAATATTAGCTCTTTACTTACAAAATAAAAAAACACGGAACTCATCAATGAATCCCGTATTCTTTAATTATCAACATTTTAGAGGATATGCTACTTTTTTCTTGTACATCTTATAACTTCCTGATTGATGTACTTAACTTTCTCCAGATCCATCTTTTCCACCTTTCGGTCATAAGTGACCAAGCCATTTATCTCATGTTCCACATCTGTAGTCTGCGTATAGATGGCCGTGCTTAGTCCGAAATAGTTTATCATCTGCTCTAGCTCGGTAAGCATTAATACATAGGTATCGGTCAGGACCTCTCTATTCAACATCATCTCATAAGCGTCATTGCGTACAGGCCACATATGCCCACGCACAAATAGACCTTTTCCTCCGAATTCACCAAGGGACGCAGCACGTTTATCATCGGGACGGGGGATCGCCTTAGGCTCGATCTTGCCATAATGATGCATATCTACGAAATCTCCATTTCCGGTATCTCCATAAGCTTTCCGATAGCCCGGAGCGTAATTATATCCCGACATACCGTTTACCCAACGATTCGGATCGTACTTTTTCACCCAAGCTGTGATGTCTGTCGCTTCAAAGGCTCCCCAATTCTCATTAAACGGGACCCACATCACGATAGAAGGCGAGCTGACGTGTTGGTCAATCATCACTTTCAATTCGTCACGGAACTGTTTACGAACCGCCACAGAATCCTCACCATCAGGCTCCCAAAGATTCGGCATATCTTGCCAAACCATTAGGCCAAGCCTGTCACAATGATAATACCAACGTTGAGGCTCTACTTTGATATGCTTGCGTATTACATTAAAACCCGCACGTTTCGCCAGTTCTATATCATATAACAAAGCCTTGTCGGTAGGAGCGGTAAACGCGCCATCGGGCCAATAACCTTGATCTAAAAGACCGATATGGAAAACAAACTCCCCGTTCAATAAAGGCCGAAGCACACCATCTACCTTTCCCATGCTAACCGAGCGCATACCAAAATAAGAGGATACCTCATCGATTATCTTGCCCTTTCGATCTTTCAACTGTAATTTCAAACCATACAAGAAAGGATCATCCGGGCTCCATAGACGGGACTCCCGGATAGGCAAGTAAAAACTCATATTGGAATTTCCTTCGGTTCTTGCCACCTCTGAAGTACCATTATCTGCGATAGCCGTTACCTTTAACTCCTTATCCTCCGTATAAGCAATTACTTCCAACCGATTATTTTTTAAATCGGGCACTAGCTTAATCTGAGAAATATATTGTTTCTCTACCGGTTCAAGCCAAACGGTTTGCCAGATACCGGAGGTAAAAATATAATCTCCACGTGAGCCGTTCTTGCCCGAAGCGGCCCGGCCGTCGTTAGGATCATAAGCACCTACCACAAGGACATTTTCACCGGATTTCAAATAATCAGAAATATTTAAACTAAAAGCATCGTACCCTCCCGTATGGGTACCCACCTTCTTACCGTTGACAAACACAGACGAGATCCGATCTACAGCCCCAAAATTCAACAATACATTCCTGCCCTTCCATGCTTGAGGAACAGAGAAGCTACGCTTATACCACAGGCAAGTATCACCCCCACGAGCTATACCGGATAATTCCGATTCCGGAGGATACGGCACACGTATCTTTTCTACTTTTGCGGGAAAGACTGGAGGGGTGGTTGCCGTAACAGGATCGAGCAGGTCTTTTCCTCCCATATAATCCCATATACCATTCAGATTCAACCATTCCGAACGCACCATCTGCGGACGCGGATATTCCGGTAAAGGAATCTCAGCCTTCAATGCCTCCTCTGTCCATGGGGTAGGCAATGTGAACTTCTCTAGGATTTGCGCCTTTACGGGTAAGAGATCTCCCCCAAAAAGAAAGGAGCAAAGAGCTAAACAAACAACGGTAATCTTTTTCATAAACCAACTATTTAAGTAATTCCGGATAATATTTCCGGATCAAATCTTGATCTTCTTTCTCCAACTTATCGATCAAGACCGGCTTATCTTGCGGACGGAGGCCTTTTTGATTGATTTTGTTGATCAAGCTCCAATCCTTAGCCGGTTTCTCGGGGCTGGGATCGGCAGGTTCATGGGCTTGCAAATCATAACGGGTAAAGTCGATGACGTAAGCCGGGGAATTTTTCGTATGCCAATCACGTAATAAGGCCAAGCGGAATTCCTTATTCATAAACCATTTTATCTCCAAATTATTATAAGAGTCTCCCAAACCAGAGCCTCGTTCTACGAAGCGATAGTTCCAGTCGTCGTTCGATTTATATTGTTTTCTCCAAAGTTCGCCAAATTCTCCGAACGTAACGAAATGAGTATCCGGCCAGCGTTCCTTGGTACCCGTTACCCACATCTTCATGGCATCACAGATGAGATCCTTCCCGAACTCATGTACCATCTGCGCCTCCCAGATATTGGCGACCCAGCCAAAGCCATTCAACTCAAGACCTTTATCAAAGTGAATCGCTTCCGTGTGCATCACCTCACGATGTCCCAAGTCGAGCCCCCAACCTTTGTACGTCTCGATCGGGCCGACACCTCTACGGCTGTTGTATCCATCGATACCATGTCCGGTCTGTCCGCTACGGCGGG